>WFLX010005313.1_pt1 | contig 16172 bp, 7 predicted proteins | sample 4967041 | NCBI WGS metagenome assembly WFLX01 (sample SAMN12857096, study PRJNA449069) | gut metagenome | isolation source: stool from male and female vole | host: Microtus ochrogaster | place: USA:Florida | collected 2017 | reverse complement strand
GAGGAATATGCCGATCACTTCACGGTGCGCAACGTGCTTGGAGGTCTCAACTCATGGGATGCAGCAGCTATGGTAGCTGAGTGCGAGGCTCCGGATGCCAAGCTTGACGACAAAGGCAATATCGTGTGGGATGACGTGGAAGGAGCTGCCGGATATATCGTATACTACGATGGCAAGTTCGCTGGATATACTCCGGCTACAAGCTTTACAACGGATGCTTCTGATAATTTGCAGCTTTATTCAATAGCTTCCATCAATCCAAATGGATGCCTTGGAAAGGTTGCCAAATCCATTTCCGCCGGATTAGACAATATGGCAGNCGANTCANNCCANGCTGAATACTACAANCTNCAGGGCGTACGTGTNAGCAGCGATGCTTCAAAGGNAGTAGTNATCAAAGTCACCCGCAANGCCNACGGNACTGCNAAGCNCGAAAANATNGTANNCAAATAAGCAGNCCNCATATAATCTATCCTCAATGCTCCGGAGCNTNAAGCCCCGGAGCNTTTTNTATNNCCCTTTGNNNNTTGCTCCTTCNCCGTCGGTGTTTTCGGTTGNGTGGCGAGACCAAGGNTCTCGCAAAAGTAGGGTNNATTTCTATCATCCGTACAATTTTANNCCNTCNCAGNGTANTTTTCCGATAATTTTTTTACCCTCCAAGATGCTTGAAAGATATAACTTTGCGACAGAAAAAAACGAGACATAATGAAAAAAAATCTACATCACACTTTTGCACTGCTTGCTTTGGGAGCATCCTTGATCGGAAGCACCGCTATGATGGCAGCAGAGAAGGTCCTGGCATTCCCCGGTGCAGAGGGTTTTGGCAGATATACTACCGGCGGACGCGGTGGCAATGTATATCACGTCACAAATCTCAAAGACAACAATGCCAAAGGCTCACTTCGTTGGGCNCTTTCGCAGCCGGGTCCCCGTACTATAGTGTTTGATGTCTCAGGTACTATACATCTCAACAGTGCCATTACTATAACCGACAATACCACATTGGCCGGACAGACAGCCCCGGGCGATGGCATCTGTGTTGCTGATTATCCGGTATATGTCGGATCAAACACCATTATAAGATATACAAGATTCAGACTCGGCAACAAGAATGTAAAAGCAAACGGAGCCGACGGNTGGGATGGCCTTGGAGGCAACGACGGCCATGANATCATCATCGACCATTGCTCAGTAAGCTGGAGCATTGACGAAGCCTGCTCTATTTATGGAAATGTAAATTCTACTGTCCAGTGGACCATCATCAGCCAAAGCCTCGTAAATGCGGGCCACTCCAAGGGGAACCATGGATATGGAGGCATTGTAGGAGGTTCGGGAGCATCCTTCCATCATAACCTTCTCGTGCATCATTCAAGCCGCACACCACGCTTGGGAGCTCGTCCTACCACACAGACCGACGAAAGAGTGGATATGCGAAATTGCGTCATGTATAACTATGGCGGCAACGGTTGCTACGGTGGGGAAGGTATGAATGTCAACATAGTCAATAATTACTATAAGCCGGGTCCCGCTACCCCTACCGGCAGCAAGGGGCGACGCATAGCCGGCATTGGAATCCGGACAAAGTCTTACTGCACGACTTATCCTGCATATAGTCCTATGCTCGANGTTTGGGGCACTTTCTATGTCGACGGCAATGTCAATACCAAATATCCGGACGTGACCAAAGACAACTGGAACTATGGCATGTACAACCAGATCGACACGTCTTCTTCCGCAACTGACGGCACATGGAATGATCAGGTGAAGAAAGATATCCGCCTCGCTGAACCTATCGANTTCNTCTACACCACAACCCATACCGCTGAAGAAGCCTACGANAAAGTGCTNGACTACGCCGGAGCTTCACTCAGCCGCGACAGNCACGATGCCCTGATGGTGAGCGATGTGCGTGATGGAGTNGCAACNTATACCGGGAANGGCAACAGCAAGGGNTTCATCAATTCTCAAGATGACAACAAACCCTCCGATGCTCCCTCTGGATGGAGCGCATGGCCNACTCTCAACAGCACCGAAGCTCCTCTTGACACTGATGGCGACGGCATGCCTGATGAATGGGAAATAGCCAATGGTCTCAATCCAAACGATGCGGCCGACAGGAACATCACTACCGAAGAAGGCTTCACTATGCTTGAAGTCTATATGGCAAGTATCGTGGAAGAGATCACAAACGCCCAGAATGAAGGCGGAGAGGTATTGGGTGGAATTTATGAATACGATCCCGTACGGGAGTCATACGAAATAAGCAATGTCACACGTGAGGGAAATTCCTGGTCATTTGGCAACGGAGTTTCAATATCCAACAGTGTCGGTGGTGGCTACACNACNAANGGGGAATANATGGGTATGGGACGCGACCAGCAGCANATCATCACCCTNCCTGCCGGAGCTNAGATCAACTGGATCAGAATACAAGGCTTTGCACGCTACGATTTGGATAATTACTCTGATGCCAGTCTGATAGAACTCAATGGAAAGGCCTTCGAAGAAGGTAAGTATCTACTTCCCAAGGGCACCGAAGAAGTCACAATCGACATCCCAATCGAAAACGGAGTCAAGAACAATCTGACCATGACCTGGACCGGCAACAATCCCTGGTGTAAGATTTTCCTCTACACTTCCGACAATGGAATCAACGCAGTAGAAGAGATCCCGGCCGGAGAGATGTCGTCTGGCGACGATGGATGGTACAACATTCAGGGCATCCGCGTCCAGGGACACAAGCTTCCCGGAATCTATATCCACAACGGCAAAAAGATAATCATCAAATAATTTACTAATTTCTTTAAAACCTTTTTTACATGAGATCAACTTTTCTCTTTGGTCTTGCAGCAGTTGCCTTGGCAGCCAGCGCACAGACAGTACAGGACATTCCAAACACGGAACCTCTGAAAATCGATGGCGAATACTCTGTAGTGACTATCGCCACTATGCCNGGTGACGGCTCTGAGCCCAAAGCACGCTTCAAAGAAGACGGCGGCTTGATTCAGTTCGACAACATGTGCAACGACGACTACGCCGAATTAAAGCTCAACAACACTGTCACTTCCCCCTACATCCTCAGCTTTCAGGAAGCTTGTAAGATTGACGGCACTTCCGTTGAGTTCAGTCTTACCAACAAAGACGGTGATGTAGCTTGGAGCACAACATACGAAGTTGCCAACAACAATAAGGGCTGGCAAAATTTCGTTCCCGTATCCCTTTTCATCGAGGATCCTCTCGAAGCAGGTGAATATACTTTTGGCATCCGCTTCCTCAATGAACATGGTGGCACAGCCAGCACAGTCAACCTACGTGAATTCGTATTCGAGGCACGCGAAAGCATCGTGACATACTCTCTCTACACTATTGTCGATCCGGGCGATGAGGCAGGCACTATCGTTTGCAGTCCAAAACAGGACATGTATCTTGAAGGATCTGAGGTAACTCTTACTGCTGCTGCTTTCTCCGGCTATAAATTTTCTAACTGGGAAATCGATGGTGAGATCTATGAGGAAAATCCCTATACCCTTATCGTGACNGNNTCTACCGACGTCATCGCTTACTTCGATGAGCTTAAGATNGATNANGACGTTCCNGGTTGGGTTGATCTTTTCACTCGCCTCGGCAGCCAAGGCGCTATTGAGCAGAAGGCAAATTGTAAGGTTGACGGAGAGTTGATCAATGACGGTGCAGATACNGATATGCTCGGCAACTACCGCGCCGGAAATTCTGAGTCTTTCGAACTTAATGTGACTCAAGANGGCNNCTATCAGATGNTCGTTCCTTATTCTTGCAACCTCAANGAGGATAATCAGCCNAATATCCAATTCGACATCTACGACAAGGATGCNTATGAAGCTGACTCTGCAGCAGCTGAAGCTGAATGGAGCTACAATNTNGTNTGCGNACTGACCGGCAGCTGGAATAATTTCGTNACNGCNACTATGGACAATGTAAANCTCACTAAGGGTAGCAAAATCCTGAAGNTTACATTCCANGAGCCTGTAGGNAACGGCTATACTGAAAATATCCTCAAGATCGGNTTCAGCCTCGACGGCAGCTTCGGCANNGGCGTTGAAAACGTAATGATCCAGGATGCANCAGCTAAGGCTTACAACNTNCTCGGCGTNGAAGTTGATTCCAACTACAAGGGCCTCATCATCCTCAGCAATGGCAAGAAGATGATCCAGAAGTAATTCCACACGCTATATATACANTATTTTTCTTGTAGGTTAATACGTTAAGTTTATCAAGAAGTAAATTGATAACGTTTTAGGTTAATTGGTAGGGCCGTATTTGATAGATAAATACGGCCCTTTTTTAGAAAAATTTCCATAATATCATGAACATAAAGCACCTTGCAGTCTGCATAACTCTCTTCTCATCTCTTTCGCTCTATTCCGAGATTCCGGCCTACAAAGACGCCTCACTTAGTCCTGAAGAACGTGCCGCCGATTTGTGTTCGAGACTGACCTTGGAGGAGAAAACTAAACTTATGATGAATTCCTCGCCTGCCATCCCGCGTCTTGATATCCCTGCGTTTGAATGGTGGAGCGAAGGACTACACGGAGTAGCCCGAAACGGTATGAGCACCGTATTCCCAAGCTGCATAGGCATGGCAGCCTCTTTCGATGATGATCTCATTGGCAACGTCTTTACGGCTGTCAGTGACGAAATGAGGGCAAAAAACAATCTTGCCCGAGCAGAAGGGAAAACAGGCAAATACAAAGGTGTCAGCGTATGGACACCGACAGTCAATATATTCCGCGACCCTCGCTGGGGACGAGGACAAGAATCATACGGAGAGGATCCATACATGAATGGCCGTATGGGTCTTAGGGTGGTGAAAGCTCTCCAAGGCGAACCGGACGAACATGGTTTCATTAAGCTGTTGGCGTGTGCCAAGCATTTCGCTATCCATAGTGGCCCGGAATATCAGCGCCACTCAATGAATCTGACAGATCTTAGCCAACGTGATATATGGGAGACTTATATGCCCGCTTTTGAAACCCTTGTAGATGGTGGAGTGCGCGAGGTGATGTGTGCCTATCATCGCAATGACGGTGAGCCATGCTGCGGTTCCGACAATCTACTCCAACAGATACTCCGCAACCAGTGGGGTTTTGATGGCATAGTGGTGAGCGACTGCGGCGCTATCAACGACTTCTTCCGCAAAGGTGCCCACGGTGTCAGTGAAGATGCTCCCCAGGCATCTGCCCTCGCCGTAAAGTCAGGAACCGACGTGGAGTGCGGCCAAATCTACAAGACTATCCCNGAGGCNGTCAGAAGNGGTCATCTCTCTGAAAAGGATGTCGACAAGAGCATCTGCCGNCTCCTTGCAGAGCGTTTCCGTCTCGGCGACTTTGATGCCGACAGCATAGTCTCTTGGCGCTCAATCGGCAAAGAGGTGATAGCTTCTCCAAAGCATCGCAAGCTCGCCCTCGATATGGCTCGCGAACAGTGCGTGCTTCTTAAAAATGACGGCATCCTCCCGCTACGTAAGACCGATAAGGTGATGGTGATCGGCCCTAACGCAGCCGACTCAACTATGCAGTGGGGTATTTATTATGGGCAACCGACACATACTGTGACCATCCTTGATGGTCTGCGTGATGTCTGCTGCCATGATCTTCCCTACCGCAAGGGTTGCACCCACACCGCCATGACTGAAGATGAGAGCATCATGGACAAGTTCGTGGCTCCAGACGGCCACGCCGGCCTGCAGGGCATCTATTGGAACAATACCAAGATGGAAGGAACTCCGGCAGCTCAGGAATACTATGCTTCGGCCATAAAACTCGATAATGGAGGCAACACTGCCTTCACCGGTGGAGTCAACCTTACCGACTTCACTCTTCAGCTGAAAGGCTCTTTCGTGGCTGACAAAGAAGAGGTCCTCGACCTCGTATTCCACAACGACGACGGACTACGTATCATCATTAACGGTGACACTGTCCACAACCGCTGGAAGACTGACCCTCTCGGTTTCCGCTCACACAATATGAAGGTGGAGGCTGGAAAGAAATATGACGTGCAGATCGACTACATGCAGCTTGCCGACGACGCTACACTCAACATCGACCTTCTTCGCTCCAAACCTACAGACATGCAGTCACTTCTCGCAGAGGCTAAGGATGCGGACGCTGTCCTCTTCGTGGGGGGCATTTCTCCTGCTCTTGAAAGAGAACAAGCTTCCGTCAATGAGCCCGGTTTCAAGGGTGGCGACCGCACAAGCATTGAGCTTCCTGAATGTCAGCGAAAGATAATCGCTGCCCTTCACGATGCCGGCATTAAGGTGGTACTGGTCAACTGCAGTGGAAGCGCGGTAGCTCTTTCTCCTGAAAACGAAATCTGCAACGCCATCCTCCAGGCATGGTATCCCGGCGAACAGGGTGGCACAGCTGTAGCAGAGATTGTATATGGAGATGTCAATCCTTCAGGAAAACTCCCCATCACTTTTTATAACGGTGATAATCAGCTTCCTGACTATAACGACTACTCCATGGCAGGACGCACCTACCGCTATCTGAAAGAGGAACCTCTCTACCCCTTCGGATATGGCCTCGGCTATACAACTTTTGCTTACGACAATGTGAATTACGATGGCGATTCAGTGAAAGTGGTAGTGTCTAACAAAGGCAATCGCTGCGGAACTGAGACTGTAGAACTCTATATCAAACGCCCTGAAGATGTGGAGGGTCCATCAAAATCACTACGTGGCTATGCCCGTGTTGAGTTGGAAGCCGGAGAGTCTAAGGAAGTTGAGATTCCACTCCCACTCGACCTCTTCGAGACATGGGATGAGGCAAGCGGCTTAATGAATGTCATTCCCGGAAATTATGAAATCCTCGTTGGCGGCTCCAGCAATGACGCCGACCTCAAAAAAATCACCGTACAGATATGAAATTAACTTGTTTAGCAACTACGCTACTTATTTCATCGTCAATGTGGGCTACCTCAGTAGCCCACTTTTCAAATTTTGAATATGTGGGTAACGACGAATTCTACAATACCCACCGTCTAAATGGACCGGAAGAATTCTTTAATCCTNTNATNCCNGGATGGAATTCCGANCCAAGCATTGTGCGCGTNGGCAATGACTACTGGNTGGTNGTNTCCACNTTTGGATATTTCCCNGGAGTGCCNGTNTATCATAGCACAGATCTNGCTCATTGGGAATTAGTGAGAAATATATTGGATCGTCCTTCTCAATTAGAGGGGCTGCCGGGTCAAAGTCTTGATAAAGGTGGAATATATGCACCCCATATAAGCTATAATAAGGATAATGGACTCTACTACATGGTGACTACCGATGTAGGCAGAAAGCAGGGACATTTCTACGTCACTGCTTCAAATCCCGCCGGAGACTGGAGCGACCCTGTATTCCTCAATGGTATCGATGGTATAGACCCTTCTTTCTTTTTCGACGATGACGGCAAAGCATACGTGGTCTATAAGGAAGATGTCACGGGATTGCCTAAATGGAGTCCTTATCGATGCATCAGGTTTATTGAATTTGATGTAGAGAAAGGGCAGACTTCAGGTGAATCTTGNCCCCTTTATGAGCCTGATGTAGCTCCCGACGAGCGNTTGGACCGTGCCGAAGGTCCGCATCTATATAAAGTCAATGGCAACTATTACCTTCTNACAGCCGAAGGAGGGACTGGTGATCAACATTCCGCCAATATCTATCGCTCACCTGCTATTCGCGGACCTTGGACTCGTTCGTGGCGTAATCCCATCCTTACACAGAGAAATCTTAAACCCAACAGAACCAATCCAGTGACATGTGCAGGCCACGCCGACCTCGTGCAGACCCCGGAAGGAGATTGGTGGGCTGTATTCCTTGCCCAAAGACCGGGNCCCGCTGGATTCCAGGCATTGGGCAGAGAGACNTTCCTCATGCCTGTAAAGTGGAGTAAGGATGGTTATCCATATATGACTCAGGCAATAGACACNGTCCCTTGGATTCTCTCACGGCCAGGNTTGAAAACTCCGGAGAATCCCACTTCAGGCAATTTTACTTGGACTGACGGTTTCACTACCGAACGTCTGCGTCCGGAATGGATTGGACTCAGGGGATCTACCGAGAATCTCCACTCTACCGGCGACGGGGCTCTCCACCTTTGCTGTTCTACTGAACCTTCTACCGGAAAAGGAGTGCCCGCATATATAGGGCGCAGGATACAGCATCACGCCTTTTCTGTAAAGACATCCATGAAGTTTGATCCCGAAAAAGCAAATGATATGGCAGGTATACTCATTGTGAAAAATGAAAATGCACAGTTATTTATGGCTTGCGATGGTGGGAAATTGCATCTCATTAAATATCATAAGGGAAAAGAGGAGACTATTGCTTCATCTGATCTCCCCGTGAAAGATCAGACCACTCCTATTGATCTTATGATCGAATCCGATGGAAGTATGATGAAATTCTGCTATCAATGTGCCGGTTCCGACCAGTGGAAGACACTGGCCGATGGGATTGACGCATCTGTTGTCTCTTGCGACAAAACCGGCGGATTCACTGGAGCTACCGTCGGGATGTATGCAGTCTCATTATAATCGTACAAAAAAACATAACACTTAAACCTTATTATATGAAACATAACTCAAAGTCTGGTATGCTCCTTTTGACGGCCTTATTAGGTTACTCAGCGATTTATGCCGAGACATATCCCTATCAAGACGAATCTTTGTCGCCTATGGAGCGTGCTGCTGACCTCGTCTCACGAATGACTCTTGACGAGAAAATTAACCAAGTCGGCCACGGCACTGATGCCGTGATGCGACTTGGAGTAAAAGACTACAACTATTGGAACGAGGCGCTCCACGGGGTAGCCCGCTCAGGATTAGCTACCTCCTTCCCATCTTCCAAAGCGATGTCTTCCACATGGAATCTNCCTCTGATATTCCAGACAGCTACAGCCATCTCNGATGAGGCACGCATCTANAATAAAGACAANGGNAAAGGGCTNATCTATTGGTGCCCGACTATAAATATGAGCCGNGACCCNCGCTGGGGNCGCGATGAAGAAAACTACGGTGAGGATCCTTTCCTCACGGGNAAGATTGCCGTAGAGTATATCAAAGGCATGCAAGGTGATGACCCTAAGCATTACAAGACTATCGCTACTGTAAAGCATTTCGCTGCCAACAATTATGAGAAGGGTCGACACTCTACATCTTCAGAAGTTGACGACAGGAGTCTGCGCGAATATTATCTCCCAGCCTTTGAAATGTCGGTGAAGGAGGGTAATGTGCGCTCNGTGATGAGTGCTTACAACGCTCTCAATGGNATCCCCTGTGGNGCNAANCATGAACTCTTGATTGANATTCTTCGTGGAGANTGGGGATTTGATGGNTTTGTGACTTCTGACTGTGGTGCGGTGGATGANGTNTTCTCCCGCCATAAGTATGTNGCTACNGGNNCGGAGGCTTCNGCNGTGTCNATGATCAATGGGGAAGACCTGAATTGTGGTGATACTTTCCAACTCTACTGCAAAGCAGCCATAGAGAAAGNTCTTATGACTGAAGCCGNCATCGACCGTGCCCTTACCCGCGTGTTTGCTGCCAGATTCTCCGTTGGTGAGTTTGACAACAAAGCTAATGTAAGCTGGAACTCTATTTCTTCTTCAAAACTCAACTGCAAGGAGCATCAGGAGCTTGCCCTCCAGGCAGCCCGCGAATCAATCGTGCTTCTCAAAAATGATAATAATTTCCTACCTCTTGACAAGACTAAGACGGTAGCTGTGATCGGTCCGCTTGCCAATACGGTGACACTCGGAGGCTATTCCGGTTCTCCTACAGAGCTTTCTACTCCCTTTGAAGGTATTGCGGCAAAACTCAACTATGATGCAACTGACGGCACTGTGCAGTTTGAAGACTGNGACCTNCAGAGCACCAAGTCTACCGANCGNCGCCTNAGCCATGAGGCCAATGGTTCGAGCGGCAATCTTGGTTATATCTACAATAATGACTGGGTNGGATTCAGTGAAGTGAACCTCGGAGCNAACTGCACGAAACTTGACGTCTACCATGGTGCACAAAACAATAACCCGACTATCGCCCGCTTCTACTTCGACAAAATCGACGACACACCGGAGGCTGTAGTGACTTGTCCTGTCACCGGCAGCTGGAGCAAATATCAAGTGACTACAGTAGATATCGACCCTTCAGTATGGAATGGGACNCATAAGATATATGTGAAATTCGAAGGGGGCAAGAATGGCGACAAGTATTGTGCCAATATGGATTGGTTTCGCGCTTATAATCCCGACATAGCAAATCCCCTTGAGGAGCAAGGCCCGGTATTTCTCTACAAAGCTTGCGACGTGAACGGCTCATTGTCTGATGCCAACTATAAGCGTGCCCTCGAGATTGCCGCCAAAGCTGATGTGGTAGTGTTCGCAGGTGGCACTAATCTTGATGTCTCTGACGAAAGTCACGACCGCACAAGCCTCAACTTGCCCGGTCAGCAGCAGAAGCTCCTCGAAGGTATCTATTCAGTAAATCCCAACGTGGTGCTACTCCTCCAGACATGTTCATCTGTGACTATACCTTGGGCTCAGAAAAATGTGCCTGCAATCGTTGAGGCATGGTATGGTGGCCAGGCACAGGGACACGCAATTGCCGACGTGCTTTATGGCGATTACAATCCTTCGGGCAAATTGACTTCTACATGGTATAATTCAGTTTCCGACCTCCCCTCTTCAATGTTGCAATACAATATCCGGAAGGGTGGCTACACTTATATGTACCACAATAAAACCCCGCTATATCCTTTCGGTTTCGGACTAAGTTATACTACTTATGAATACTGCGATTTCACCCTTTCTTCCGACAGACTCGGTAAAGATGAGACGATTGAAGCCTCTGTGACCGTCAAGAACACCGGTGACCGTCAGGGAGCTGAGATAGTGCAACTTTATGCCCNCTGCAATTCGGAGATTGAGCGTCCTAAACTGCAGCTCGTAGGGTTTGCAAAGGTTGAATTGGAACCGGGAGAGGCAAAGACTGTGATAATTCCACTGAAGCATGATCAACTCTCCTATTTCAATGCCGAAACCCAGACATTTGATGTCGAGGAAGGCTCTGTAGAGCTTTATGCAGCCGCTTCTTCTGCCGAACTTCGTCTGCATCAGACTATCAACACCGAAGGCGCAACAGTGAAACTGACCTACAAATCCGACCTCAACGGAGTCGACAAGATCTTCGCCGGCACCCATATCGACCCCAACAAACTCTACAATCTCCAGGGCATCCCTGTAGCCGACGCCGCCAACTTCGACCTCCTCCCCCCAGGCATCTACATCCAAAACGCCAAAAAGCTCATCAAAAAATAAACATGGAGAACCGTCTTCCCAGCCGGACATAAGTTACAAATCCTCCCACATCNCNATATTCAAGCCTGCACCGAAGCTCACTCTTCGATGCAGGCTTTTTTTTACCCGTTTGGTAGAGTAACCTTTTCGAAGACCAATACCGATTGTATGGTCTATGGAAAGTTACAAATCCTCCCACATCACAATATTCAAGGCTGCACTGAAACTCACTCTTCGATGCAGGCTTTTTTTTTACCCGTTTGGTAGAGTAACTTTTTCGAAGACCAATACCGATTGCTTAGTCAATGGGAAGGCGGTTTTCAACCGATGCTTACCAACTCGCATGGGCGGCTGGGAAGCCGGCACTCCATTTAAAATTGCGGGGAGGCCGGATGGGCCTCCCCGCTGCATGAAGAGTATTGTGTTTTTATGGTATGTCATTCGATCCAGCGGAGGTCGCCGGCCTGAGTGATGTAGATCAGAGAATTCTTGTCCTTGATAGTGTAGTCGCCGTTGTCCGGATCCTTGAAGATGTCTGTGGCCGCTGCTGGAAGCTGGGTAGCCTTTATCAAGGCTCCCCCCTGCTTATAGTCGGTAGTCACATAGTTGTTGCTGAAGGATGTCTTCGTGCCGGAACCGGTAGCGATCAACTCACCCATCGGAGATGCAATCACGACATTGCGGATGGTCACACTGGCCTTTTCTGTATTTGTGATATCGATAAGACGCTGGTTGACGCAGAAGTCATAGAATGTCACATTCTCGATAGTAAGATTGATCGGGCATGAGCATGTGCTATGATTCATTAGATTACCCCAGCCCCAGGATACGTCTTGCTTGTAGCCTCCACGGCTGAATGTAGTGTTACGAATAGTGAGGGCATCAATCTGGTCGTAGGTCCCGATCTCGCCATTTCCTGATGATCCGAAAGCAAATGTGCCGTAGCAGCCGCTCTGCCAACCACACTGGTCAAACCAGCAGTTGTCTATCTCTATAGACTCGATGTGCTTTCTGTTGGAAGCCTGATGGCGCCAAAATCCACGGTAGATGTTGCGGAATACGCAGTTGGTGAAGCTTACGTTTTCAATTGTGAATGGATTGCCCGAGTTCATGAAATATTGCTGTGCAAGCGCATTTCTGAACTCAACGTTCTCAAATCCGAGNGTGCTGAGATAAGCATCNGTGNAGATATTCCATGTGCCGCTGAGCACTAAGATAGGACGCTGTCCTTCNGTNGGGCCTGCNATAGTGAAGCCTTTCTTGATCGGGAAGGTCTCCAAATTGTAGGTGGTGCCNGCTTCNAGTTCGTAGCGTGTTCCTTCNGGAATNTCNGTATCATCATTGTTGGCAAGCAGGATAGCCGAGAAGTCATCGGTGATACCTATCTCCACTATCTTGGCGACAGGGCCCGTAGTGCGGAATGTCACCTCATTATATGGCTTGTCATATTTGCGCGGCTTGGATGTGTCATACAGATTGACTGTGTAGAGGGTAGTGGGAGTAAGACCCTCCACTTTCATCACACCCGATGCCTTTGCCTCTGCCGGAATATAGCCGGTGATGGTAGGAAGCTCAGGATTCAGCTTCGGAACTACGCTGAAGGAGTCGGCAGGATTCACGTTGTCCACAACCCAACGGATCATGGCATCGTTGTCGTTGATCTCTGTCTTGCTGACACCCTGAAGTATCTGAGCATAGTCAGGACGTACATCCGTAGTGAAGTCGGTCAGTGCCCACATGGAGCTGTGCACTTCCTCGTGGGCGTTGGTGCGTACTCTCACATAGAATCGCTTGGAGTATGGAAGGTCTTCGATCACTATAAAAGGATCCTCAGTGTCAATTTCCATAAAGAGATTCTGATAGTAGTAGTCCTCAAATAGCTGTACTGTATAAGACTTGGCATCATTCACACCATACCATATCAATGCCATGTCATTGTTGTTCTTCACCGTCACAGCCGGATCTGTAGCAAAACGCGGCTGAAACAGGTCTCCTCTTGATGTGTATTGGACATCGGAGCATCCGGTGGCCATGACGGCCACCAGAGCTGCTGCTCCTAATGCTTTAAATATATTTAATTTCATCTTCTTCAAATTGTTAATTATGACTTGCTTTAGCTTGAGCGAAGCTAATTATGCATTACTGATAACCGTATTGCTGCTTGATTGATCCGCGGTGGGATGTGATGACCTCCACCGGGTAAGGCATGAGATAACGAACNGGGTCGTCTGCTGTGACTGAACCGTAGTTGTTGAAATTGACATAGCCGCGGAAGCTCCATTTCACCTCGTTGTGCACTTCCCACTCTTCGGTCTCCTTATTACGGTCCCACCAGTTTTTCGCGTAATTCCTGTTGATTTTCCAACCCTCGGATGCAGGGTGGTCGCCNATNGCGTCGCCATATTCCTTAAGTCCCTTGAATTCAAGGATTNTTCTCGAAGGATGTTCCGGATCGGGAACTTCCCTTATGAAGATTGTGCTTCGCACATTTCCAAGCTCACCCATTCCCTGGGCACGCTTGCCCCAGTCCATGAATGTTTCGTAAAGACGGATAAGTGTCTCGCCATATTTATTCCAACGTGCGAGGTCGTATTTGCGGACACCCTCGCCGCCGAATTCCCATGAGCGCTCATCCATAATAGCCTGGAAGAACTGGTCCTTGTCTGTAAGGGCGCTTACATATTCGTCTACCATCTCGCCTTGATGCTCAGGGGCAAATGCACGGCGGCGTACGGTCTTCAATGCCTCTTTTGCTTCATTTGTGGGGCCACTCAGCTCGTTGATTACCTCGGCATACATCAGAAGCACATCGGCGTAGCGCATACGGATGGCATTGATACCTGTATTGCCACCTGTGCCGGTCATGACTGTCTTCATGTTCATCTTGTTCCACTTACCTACGTTCCAGCCAGATACGTTGCTGTATTTAAAATTCTCTGTCTGGTTGAGGTATTCGTCATACCCGTAGGGCACGCAAGTGACGTCAAGACGAAGGTCGCGGACATCGAAAGTAAACGGATACAGACCGCTGTAGCTTGTATAGTTTGATGCCGATCCAAAATTGTGCGACGGGTGATCCTCATTATAGCCGATTGGCACTCCCACACGGTAGCCTAAGGAGCCGGAATATTCCTTAAGCATCGGGATCTCGAAGATCACATCGCCGTTTTTCAGTACTATCCAGTTGCATTCGTTGATCCACATATCTTCGAAGCTCTCATGGCTGAGGCTGTGACGCCCTTCTGAGATCACCTTGCCGAGATATTCCTTAGCTATCTGATAGTAGTCAAGATAGTCGTCTGCACGCTTCATTTTGCCTGTTGTTCCCTCGGGACGCAGTGAATAACCACCGCGGTAGAGTGCAAGCTGCCCGATGAGTGCCTGGCAATATTCGCGTGATGCACGCTCCACTCCTTCTTGCATCTGGGATGCATACTTCATGTANTGNTCNANNCCACGNAGGTCNTNNATNAGNNTGGTGTAGATNTCNTTGCGGTCNGTCACCCCTTCATTGTAAAGCGACTCAGAAGCCTCGGTAGGCTTTGTGCGGAATACTACGTCGCCCCATGTGCGGATAAGATCGAAATAGAGGAGCGCGCGTATACATTTCACCTCTCCATACATCTGCTGAGCCTCTGTGGGTCCATCTTCACCAACCTCGCGGCTGAAAAGAGGCGACCCCTCCATATTTTCTATAAAGTCGTTGCAATAGTTGATGGCTTGGTAGGCGTCATTCCATGTGCTCCTGAGCGATCCCCATATTGAGCGCACGTCGAAGCAGTTCACTTCGTCGCCGTTGCCCGAGGTGGAANTCTGGTTGCCGTTTGATTTCATTTCCACATCNGTGTTGGTATTGAAGGTATANGGCANNGCCAAGCCATAGAGGTTTCCGCTCGTNAGCTTTGAATAGATGGAGGCNAGCATAGCCTTGGTNTCCGTCTGGTCGGAGAATATCTCATCGGCCGTGAAGGAAGAGTTCGGATTTGTGTCGAGATAATCATCACATGACGTGAAGGTCAGCCCGGTGCTTGCGAGAAGCACAGCCACAGATATTTTGTTTATAAATCGATTTTTCATCTGATAGGTAGTTTTGAGGATTAAAACGTTAGCTGCATTCCGAAAGTGTATGTGCGGCTACGCGGATAGAGATTGTAGTCNATGTTNGGAGTCAGGCCCTGGCCGATGTTCACCTCCGGATCATATCCNNTGTATTTNGTGATGGTGAAAAGATTGTAGCCGGTGGCATAGATTCTGAACTTCGACATNCCAAGTGCCTTCAGCACTGACTTCGGAAGTGAGTAGCCGAGAGTCAGGGTNTGCAGACGCATGAAGGAGCCGTCTTCGACACCGTAGGTTGAGATGTAGCTCTTGGTGATGTTGCGGGGGTTCCANATTGTGGCGTTCTTNTTCATCTCTCCCCACTTCTCAGGATCATAAAACATATCGTTGCCCATCTCGTCGAAGCGATAATACATGTTGGAGAATTCTTTCGAGAAGTTGCGGTGGAGGCTATTGTTGCCCGATGCCATGGCGAGGTTGATCTTGTTGAGGTTGATCACATCGAAGTCAAGCATAAAGTTGAAGAAGGCGTTAAGGTCGAAGCCCTTCCAGGTGGCGTTGACGCCGAAACCGCCTGATGTCTTAGGAGTGGTCTTACCGATNATCTTGCGGTCGTCGGCNGTAAGCACGTAACGGTTTGGATCGTNNGGATCTTCATTCACTTTCTTGAATTTCGGGTAGCCCGGGCTGAGNTCGCCGGTGAGANGCGAGCAGTCTACGATNCCCGGCTTCAATGTGTATGTGCGTGCCACTTCATCATAGGTGAAGTCTTCCACACGGTAGAAGCCA
>WFLX010120006.1_pt1 | contig 16184 bp, 13 predicted proteins | sample 4967041 | NCBI WGS metagenome assembly WFLX01 (sample SAMN12857096, study PRJNA449069) | gut metagenome | isolation source: stool from male and female vole | host: Microtus ochrogaster | place: USA:Florida | collected 2017 | reverse complement strand
ATCCAGATAGGAGCCGATAAAATCCGCTTTATCCAGATCAGTTCTGTCAAAAACGTCGCTGATATCCTGCATGTATTCTCCATATGTAAACCGGTACGCGCTGGAGCTCAGCAGCATTGTAGGGCCCGCTCCCGCCGACAGTGCTGTTGACAACTGGCTGTCCAGATCGGCGGAAATATCCATCTCCACCTTGATGCCGTCCTCATTTTCTTCATTAATCTGGTTTACAAGCCTTACAAGCATGTCTCCATCCGCGCCGGTAAAGCTGTTCCAGAAAGATACGGTCATCCCGGCCGCAGAACTGCTTTGTGTCCCTTCCTGCACCGCAGCATCTTCCTCCCCGACTGCCGGAGTCTCAGTTATCGCCGGCGTTTCCGGGCTGTTGCCGCAGGCTGTCACTGACAGTGCCATAAGCATCGACAGCCCCAGTGCCATCCATCGTTTCCAATTACTCTTTTTCATAAATTATTCTCCTTTCTTTTTGTCCGGTCGTTCTATTTGTCTATATAGCACAATCGGGGTTTAAAATGTACTCGTGTACTTTTACTTTATGACTAAATAGTATTCCTCTTCATTATAAAAGTCAATATGATTTTTATATTTTGTTCTATTTTACAAAATTTATTATCCGTTTTTGTGCATTATATATAATTTATTTTTGTTTTTATAGTGTTTTAATGGTCTTGGTTGTTTTCTATACTGTGTCCTCGTGTACTTTTTGATGTCAAAATTCCAGAGGCGGACATGCCTTCCGTTTCCTTATAATCTTTCAAGTGTTTCTTTTTATACGCAAATTATTCCCTTTGTCATATCATTAGTAATCTATATTATATGGAATGCATCGATTGTCCACTTATACAGCTGCATGGATAATACAAAAATCTTAGTCAAAACTATACCGGTCATCTGCCTTCTAACTTTAATAAGCCCGCCAGCTTCACACTGACAGGCTTATCAAAAATCTCATATTCTTACATTATCTATCCTGCTTATCAGAATCCGCCAGTTTCGCTCCCGCGAATCCTGCCAGAACCGCGTTCAGATCAACGCCGGTGGATTCCTTTAATCCATCCGTCACCTGAGTGAGTGTCCCCATGATATCCTTCACTAATTTAGCGGAATTACCGTCGCCGTACATCGTGATCTTATCCACTTTCGCAAGAGGCTCCGCGATATTCCTTGCGATCTCAGGCATCGCCTTGAAGTACATTTCCAGTACGGCAGCTTCGCCCATCTGTTTCATGGCTTCCGCCTTCTTTTCGATACCTTCCGCTTCTGCCAGCCCTTTTGCCCTGATCGCCTCCGCTTCCGCAAGCCCCTTGCTGCGGATACCTTCCGCTTCCTGTTCCATCGCGTATTTCTGCGCTTCCGCTGTAGCCTTTAACGCTTCCGCTTCCTTTTCCCTCTCAAATTTATCCGCTTCCGCGTTTTTCTGACGCTCAAACAACTGCGCTTCGGATTTTCTCTGTGTCTCATGCAACATGGCATCCGATTCCTGTTGTTTCGCGTACTTATCCGCCTCCGCCTGTTTCTTGACAGTCGCCTCCAGCGTGCGCTCCGTGAGTTCTACCTCTTTTTCTTTCAGCGAGATTGCTTTTTCCTGTCTTGCAAGGTTGGCGTCCGCCGTCGCCACCTCAACCGTTTTTCTCTCTGTCTCCTGCTGGATCTGGTAAGCCGCGTCCGCGATAGCTTTCTTCGTATCCGCGTCTTTCTGCAGCTCCGCCTTGCGGATCGCCAGATCATTTTCCTTCTGCGCGATCAGTGTTTCCGCATTGATCTGCGCTTCTTTGGATTCTCTGTCGGCCTCGGCCTGCACCACGGCTTTTTCCTTCTGCGCCCTTGCTTTCGCGTTGGCGATCTCCAGTTCCGAACTTACCTGGGCGTCGTTCGCTTCCTTCCTCGCCTGCGCCTGTGCCTTGGCGATTTCCTTTTCGCTCTCCGCCCTTGAGATAGCCGCGTTTTTCTGGATCTTTACGATATTATCCACACCCAGATTTTCAATAACGCCGTTCCCGTCCACAAAATTCTGGACATTGAAACTCACAATGTCAAGTCCCATCGCTGCAAGATCGGGCTCTGCATTTTCCTTGACAAGGTTCGCGAACTTCTGTCTGTCGCTGACCATCTCCTCCAGATTCATCTTACCGACGATCTCACGCATATTGCCCTCTAAAACTTCTCTGGCAACCTGGGCGATATAGTCTGTCGGTTTGTTTAAGAAGTTCTGCGCCGCCAGCGAGAGGCGTTCCTCATTGTCGCTGATCTTCACATTGACGGCGGCATCCACTTTAATATTGATATAATCCGCCGTAGGAACCGCGCTGGATGTTTTCACGTCGATCGGGATCAACTGTAGATTCAGTTCATCTTTCTTCTCAAGAAACGGTATCTTGATACCCGCTTTACCGATCAAAACCTTCGGACGCTTCCTCAAACCCGAAATTATGTAGGCGGTATCCGGGGATGCCTTTACATAACCGGACGCAAGTATTATGATCACCGCAATAACCGCCGCGACCGGAACGATCGTTCCAGCCAACCCTAACAGTATATTAAACATACCTCTTTCCTCCTTATGTATATTTATTCTATCTGTTCTCTTTAGATTACCAATATCATATCATTTTCCCTTTTCACTGTAAATATCAAATCAGGGGACGATACGGACTTTTGCCCCGGCATCATATCCACTTTTCCCGGGAAACAATGCACCTGTTTCGACATTTTATCATAAAATATTACAAACAAACGATGAGAGGAAACAGAAATGTATTACTTTTCCGGTATGATCCTTTTCATACTTCTCTTCTTTTTCTGCCTGAACTACCGGCGCAGAAAAAAAATAATTGAAAAAATATGCTGCATGTCCGCGAAGCAGAAATGTCATCTTCTGAATGAACTGTCNGAGCCTTTCGGCTTCCGCTATATCGCTGCGCAGGACATATTTACTTCGCATGTTGATGCCATGCAGCGAAACTTCGGTTACTGCTCTTTCTATGATACGGCCGCCCTGTCTTTCCATATGGTTATTGACTGTCTGCCCGTTTATTTCAACTATAGCGGGCGGACCTGGCTGATCGAACTCTGGAAAGGGCAGTACGGCATTAACACCGGCGGCGAGATCGGTATCTATTATGCCGACCGCATTATTCCGGAGCAGGAATGGAGGCATACGCTCTTTCAATGTGTGGACGACAAAGATATGGCCGGTCTCTCCTTTCACCTTTCCCGAAACGGTATGGAGATTGCGGATGTCTGTGCAAGGCACTGGTGGCTGACCGCATTTTCCGTCGGGTGCTTCTCCGATCCTGCCGATCTGTCTATGCATGCAGGCATTACATTCCCGGACAATGCCATGGCCGAAGCTTTTGCCAAAGCTCTGGAAAACAGCGGCGGCTGCCGGAACGATATATGCCTCTGCCACAACACCGTTACTTTTTCCTTTACAAAAGCTTTCACCAAAGACAGGTGCCTTCGCCGCCTGAGAATACACCTGGTACAGGCAATCAATTATTTCTGGTGCAAAGTATATTTGTTTATCACCAGACCGTTTTGCCTTTCCTCCGATAAAATTTTATATCTGTACTATTATCTGCCTTTTGTCTTCCGGAGAATTCTCTGTATCAGAAAATACAAAAAGAAAGCGAGGAAAAAATGAGCTGCTCTTCCCGCCTTTCCAAATCTTTTGAGGGAGCCTTAAGGCTCCCCCTTAACAATCATTCTAAATACATATTGATCAGCGACTGCCACAGAGGTATCGGAAATTCCAATGACAACTTCTTAAAAAACCAAAACCTGTACTTCGCCGCATTGCAGCATTATTACAATGCGGGTTACACCTACATTGAGCTGGGAGACGGGGACGAACTGTGGGAAAACCGCTGTATGGAACAGATCATCGANGCCCACGAAAATGTATTTCTNCTCCTCTCCTGCTTTCATAAACAGANCCGTCTGTATATGCTTTACGGGAACCACGATATGGCAAAAAAGAGCTGCCGTTACACCAGAAAACACTGCAGCAATTGTTACTGCGGCCCCTTTTACTCCGGTATTATACTGGAAACCGATTTCCCTATGGATATCTATCTTACCCATGGACATCAGAGCGATCTCTTCAATTCCACGCTGTGGCGTTTATCCCGCTTCCTTGTCCGTTACCTGTGGAAGCCTCTGGAGCATTTCGGTGTCCTCGACCCTACCAGTGCGGCAAAAAATTATACGCGAAAGCATAAAGCGGAAGAACGGCTGGAGCAATGGGCAAAAAGGCATCAGCATATCCTCATTACAGGGCACACCCACCGGCCAGCCCTTTCGGAAGAGGATCCGTATTATTATAACAGCGGAAGCTGTGTCCATCCGTATTGTATTACCTGCCTGGAAATTGAACATTCCTGTATCCGCCTCGTAAAATGGACACTTTGTACGAGGGCGGACATGACTTTATACGTGTGCAGGGAAGTAATCGGCGGGCCGGTAAAGCTGGATCAACATTTTACCATCTCAACAATCCCTTCATAATCTGCCCGCTTTGCTTCCATGACATTTTCTATGCCATACTTTTTCAGGTACGCCGTTGTCTTAGGCCCGATACTGTAGACCCCGAGTTCTTTCTCCCACCCTTTTTCCAAAGCCGNNATCAGCCTTTCCGCCGAAGAGGCGCAGGTAAATATCACACCGTCATACTCTTTCCGGTCCCGCAATTCACGCAGGTCCGGCTTTACCTCCTGATTCTCATAAACCGCGATCTCCTCAAATCGGCAGATTCCACCCAACCTCTCTTTTAAATGGCTGTCCGCATTTTCCGCTTTCAGATACCAGACCTTTTCCCCGCCGTTTAAATTCTCCCGCAGCGTATCTGTCAGTGCCTCACTATGAAATTCCGCCGGAATCAGATCCGCATAAATTCCATGGCTTTTTAAAACTTCCGCTGTCTTTTTCCCGATCGACGCAATCTTGCACCCGGCCAGATTCCGCACATCCAGCCCGCTCTCCGAAAGGTTTTCAAAAAAGGCTTCCACCCCGTTTTTACTGGTGAAGATCATCCAGTCCACAGCTTTCAATTCCTCCGCCGTAAAGGATCTCTTTGTATTTACAATAGTTCCGACCTGAATTTCTTCCACGGCTGCTCCCTGCTTTTGCAAAAGTTCCCTAANCCCGGTGGAAGTCTCCCCGATTTTCGGAATCAGATACCGTTTCCCAAACAGCGGACGTTTTTCGAAAAAGTCCAGCTCATTTCGAAGCGAAACCACAGCTCCCACTACAATGANTGCAGGGGANACTAACCCCGCCTGTTTTACCTCCTCCGCAAGATGCAAAAGATCCGATACGCAGGTTCTCTGCGCGAAAGTGGCGGCCTGCGAGATCACCGCGGCCGGAGTATCACCGGACATTCCCGCCTCCATCAGCCTGTCTGCAATTTCCCCTGTTTTGCTTAATCCCATCAGAAATACACAGGTCTCTTTTCCCCTTGCCATTGCCGCAAAATCGATATCCGCCAGCCGGTCATTTTTATCGTGGGCCGTCACCACATGAAATCCTGTGGCCATCCCCCGGTGGGTGATCGGAATCCCGGCGCAGGCCGGCCCGGCAATCGCAGAAGTAATTCCCGGAACAACTGCAAACGGCACGCCGTTTTCTTTTAAAAACAACGCTTCTTCCCCGCCCCGGCCGAACACATAACTGTCCCCGCCTTTTAAACGCACTGTTTTGTCATATTTCATACTTTTCTCTGCCAGAAGCCTGTTGATATCCTCCTGCTTCATCGTATGGTCACGGCTTGCTTTTCCGACATAGATCAGCTCACAGCCGCCTTTTGCCTCCTTTAATAAGTCCGGTGACGAAAGCCTGTCATAAATGATACAGTCCGCTTCCCGGATCGCTTGTAGTCCTTTTACCGTGATCAGCTCCGAATCTCCCGGGCCTCCGCCGACAAGCGTGACCACTCCCGCCATCTGACCGCGTATTTCGGCAGCCGCCTGCCCGGCCAATGCCGCCGGATCTTTCCCTTCTACTGCCGCATAGGCCTGTTTTGTCCCCGTTTCATTTCCAAACATGGCTCTGAGCCGATAACTGCCCTCCGCCGTTTTTTCCAGAACAGCCCCCACAGGCACATGACAGTCTCCGCCGATATTCTGTAAAAATCCCCGTTCCGCTTCCGCCGCATCCGCCGTCTCCCTGTCGCAGAGCGCATTCAACATGGCAAGCAGTTTTTCCTCCCCCTTCCGGATTTCCAGCGCCAAAATGCCCTGAGCCGGAGCCGGAATCATCTCCTCCGTTTCCAGATATCTTGTAATTCGATCCCGCATCCCCAGCCGGTGCAATCCTGCTGCCGCCAAAACAATACCATCCAGCTTCTCCTCTTCCATTTTCCGAAGCCTCGTATCCACGTTGCCCCGGATATTTACCACATGCAGATCCGGCCGCAGCCGCTTTAACTGAAACTCCCTGCGGCGGCTTCCCGTGCCGATCACCGCCCCCTGCGGAAGTTCCTCTATCGTCCCTGCCTCCCGCAAGANCAGCGCATCTCNGGGATCTTCCCTTTTCCACGGCTTTGCAAACACAAGTCCGTCTGCCGGAAGGGACGGCATATCTTTCATGCTGTGTACGGCGATATCCACTTCGCCGTNTANNAGNTTCTCTTCAATCTCCTTCACAAACAGCCCTTTATCCCCGATCTCATGCAGCGGTTTATCAAGTATCTGATCTCCCTTTGTTTTGATCACTCTGATCTCAAAAGAATCTTCCCGATATACCTCCGCCAGCCTGCCGCGGACATATTCCGCCTGCGCCAACGCCAGTTTTGATCCTCTCGTTCCTATCATATACTTCATAGTTTCCTCCCTGTCACGCACTGCGTTTCCTGATTCTCACCGCATGATACAACAGCAACATCCCCAAAACGATTACCATACCAGATTATTTTCCAATCTGAAAAAGCTGCTCGATCAACCGTCTGTACTCATCCTGCTCTTCCTTTGTATCGATTCGCTTTAGTTCCCGTATCGGCTCCCGCAGAACACGCTGAAGCGAAGCATGCAGCACCTTTTTCAGAAGCTTCTGCTCCCTCGGAGTAAGATTCATCTTCCGGTTCAGATATCCGTAGCTGTCCTCCACGATCGCACTGCACCGCTGCTGCAATGACTCGATCGTAGAATCCATCCGGCTTGACCGGAACCATGCGGCAGTTTCCTTGACACAGGTACAGATCAATTCCCCGCTCTCTTCCACCAGACGCTTTCGCTCTTTTTTATTCTCCTCCACAATTTCCTGCAGTGTATCCAGATTGATCAGATGCACCAGAGGATCCTCCGCTAAGGCAGTATCCACATCCCTCGGCGCTGCCAGATCAAGAAACGTCACGGGCTGTCCCGGTTTGAACGCCTCCTGCTTTATCACCAGATGCGGGGAAGAGGTCGCGGAAACCACAATATCGCAGGTCTCCATCACCCGATACCGCTCTTCATAGGAAATAACCATGATCTCCGGAAATTCCTCCCGCAGCTGCTTTGCATGAGCGTATGTTCTGCTGCAGGCCGTCACATAAACCGCAGGATATTCATAGATATATTTCAAAGCCAATACGGCTGCCTTTCCGCTCCCGATCACTAAAATCCGTTTCCCCGCAATCTCGCAGGTTTCATTCAGTTTCCGTATTCCGATATAGCTGACAGATAAGGGATTTTCACTGATCTTTAATTCTGTTTTGATACGCTTTGCGCAGGTGACCGCATCCCGCACGATTTTATTCAGTTCCTTTCCGCTGTATCCCATAGTCCTCGAATAATCCAGCGCTTCCCTCACCTGCCCCAGAATCTGGTCTTCGCCCAGCACCAGCGATTCCAGTCCCGCTGCGATCCGGAACAAATATGCCATCGCCTCTTCTCCCGACAACATAGCCAGATATTCCGTCACGACAACTTCCGAAAACATTTCCTCATAAATCTTTTGCATCTGCGCTTTCTGCTCTTCCTCTGTATATAAAAAATATACTTCACTCCGGTTGCAGGTGGACAATACCATACACTGATCCACGCCGATCGCTTCTGCTTTCCGGAAAAATTCCAGTTTCATCGCATCGGTAAAGGAAGTCTTGTCCCTGACGGCAAGCTGCGCATTTTTATAATTGATTCCCATAAAGCCGAACTGCATGAAGTTTGTCTCCTTTCGCTGCCGAAGTTTCCAAAAAAAGGGGCCGCAGAGTCTGCAGCCCCAGTATAGCACATTTTTATTTTATCCGATATATCCTGCGAACAAAAATGCAAATATATAGGAAGAAGCCGCCACACATGCCCAGGTGATTCCGCCCAGGGCAATGGGTTTCAGTCCTTTTGAAAATACATCTTTAAATTTGATCTTAAAGCCTACACCCGCCAGAGCCGAAGCAAACANNAANTTGCTGNNTGTCGTNAAAAGTTTGACTCCCTTATCCGTGAAAACACCGAANGTATTCAATCCGGCCATCACAACGAACCAGAGGATNAACATCGGGAATGTCTTTTTCACCACCGCAAAAATACTTTCATTTTTTCCCGCGCCGCCGTTCTTACTCTCCTCGCGCGCCATCAGAATCGTCCAGACAACCGCTACGAAGATCAGCATGGTGGTGCGCACCAGTTTTACATTTAAAGCGCCGTTAAAATCCGGATTCCCGATCATAGCCTGGAATGTCGCCTGCGCCCCGGCAACGGAGGAAGTATCGTTGATCGCGGTTCCCGCCACGAATGCAAACTGGTTTTCCGTAAATCCGATTGCCGGTGCAATGTACGGATAGGAAAAAGCGGAAATCGTATCAAACAGGAAAATTGCCGCCATGCCAAACGCAATCTCCGCATCCGTCGCCTTGATGATGCGGCTCAATGTGGCGATCGCCGTTCCGCCGCAGATGCAGGTTCCGCCGCCTACCAGAACGGAAGTGTTTTTTGTAACCCCGATCTTTCTGCCGACTAACAGTGCAACCGCAAAAGACAGGCAGATATTAAAGAGAATCAGGGGCAGGGCTTTTACGCCGGTTCCGAGGATGGAGGCAAAACTCAGCGTGCCTCCGGTTAAAATAATACCCCAGTTCAAAAACTGTTTGCTGCTGTATGTCGTCCCCGCTTTAAAATCTTTGTCTATGGAAGGCATCATGTTGCAGATGATCATGGATACAAGCAGCGCCACCATAGGTCCGCCCATTACCACACGTCCGAATGCGGCAGACTGCAGATCTGTGGATTTCGTGGCGAGAAATCCGATCACCAGGCACAGGAGAATCGCGCCGTTTTTTTTCTTTGAGTCCATTGATTGGCTCCCCCTTGTCTTGTTATGTACGTGATTAACAGGTTGCCCCGCCTACCAGATGCAGTTTGGCGTCCAGAATCTCCTGCTTTCTCTCCAGAAGATCATTTGCAAGGAGCTGTTTTTCCACTTCTTCAAAGCCGATCCTTGCAATGGTATCCGCAAAACGCTCGCCGGTCTGGCCCTGCTCCCTGAATAAGAGGATCGCTTTTTCTATGGTATCCAGCACTTCCTCTTCGGATGTAAAGATTTTGGATAACGGCTGGCCGTGCGCTACTTTCTTGCCCCATCTTCCGCCGATGTAAATCTTAAATGCCGGTGTGCCGTCCTCGATCACATCAAACGGGCATTTCTCGATGCAGCGTCCGCAGTTATTGCAGAGTTCCTTATCGATNCCGATGACACCGTCATCCAGTTTCGCCGCGCCCATAGGNCAGNCGGTTTCCACNTGNCATTTTTTNCAGCCGTTGCACATATCTTCATCTACATTCGGAACAAGCTGTCCCACCACGCCCAGATCGTTCAGATCCGGTTTCACGCAGTTATTCGGGCAGCCGCCGGTTGCGATTTTAAATTTATGCGGCAGTCTTACGGTNTGNTAGCCTTCGTAGAAACGATGGTGGATCTTTTCGGACAGATCAAAGGTATCATACAATCCGTACTGACAGGTGGTTCCCTTGCAGGAAACGACCGGGCGGACCAGTGAGCCCGTGCCGCCGGTCTCCAGTCCGGCTTTCGCGACATACTCGCGGAACGGCTCGATATTGTCAAAATGGATTCCCCTTACTTCCACGGTAAGACGTGTCGTAAACTCCACATCACCGTTTCCGTATTTCTCTGCGGCTTCCGCGATCACCTTTGTCTGCTCCGCCGTGATCTTGCCGTTTATGGTAATGATTCGNCCGTTAAATAAATCGGTTCCTTTGTTGTTTAAGAACCCCAATGCTTTCACTCTTTTGATCTCTTCCGGTTTAATGGTGCATCCCATGATTTTTTCCTCCTGTTTGTTATAATTTTATACTTCAACCTCGTTGAAGGTAATGCCGCCTTCGAGTACCTTTGTATTCCGATATCCGTAATATTTCATCCGGTTCTGCAGCAGATAAGCTCTCTTGCCCTTATTGCAGACAAGCAATATCCTTTCTTCCGGATCAAGGCCTTCCACAGGGCCTTCCACCGTGGTCAGATCCACATACGGAGCTCCCGCGATGGACGGCACCAGACATGCATCCACGATCTTATAGCCTTCCGCCGCACCCGACGCGAATTCCACCGGCGTAAACGTCTCAAATTTGCCGCCTATCTTATTCATCAGGACATTCAACGTATGCTCAAACGGATGGATCGCTGTGGAGAACGGCGGCGCATACGCCAGATCCATATCCGCCAGATCGGGGAGAGTGCCTTTCAACATAATACCTGTCACCGCGATATCCACCACCTTATCGACGGCTCCCCCGCCGATCACCTGTACGCCCAGAAGTTTTAAGGAATCCCTGTCTGCGATCATCTTGATGATAAAGGAACCTGCGCCGGGGAAATAATGAGCCTTGTCATCCACTACGGTGATCACGCTGACCGGATGGAATCCNTCCGCGGATGCCTGTTCCTCGGTCAGTCCGGTTCTTCCCACATTGATGCCCGGAAGCTTACATACTGCCGTGGCAAGCGCGCCTCTGTAGTTTAAGCCTGCGCCCGTCATATTCTGCGCGATGATACGTCCGGCAATATTTGCGGTGGAACCCATGGGTGACCATGCCGCTTTCCCTGTCAGGGCGTTATGTACCATTGCACAGTCTCCCGCGGCATAGATATCCGGTATGTTTGTCTCACCCTGCGCATTGGTCAGGATGGTTCCCTTGAACATTTCAATGCCGGTTCCCTCCAAAAATGCCGTATTCGGGCGGATTCCCGCGGAGAGTACGACCAGATCCGCTTTGTATGCCCGTTTGTTTGTCAGCACTTTTTCCACTTTGCCGTCGCCTTCGATTCCGGTCACGGCAACTCCGGTTACAACCGGAATTCCGGCTTCCTGAAGCTTTCCTTCCACATATTCCGCCATTTCCGGATCGAAGCCGGGAAGCACATGGGGAGCCATATCCAATACGAAAGGCCGGATCCCTTTCAGCTTTAAGTTCTCGGCGATCTCCAGTCCGATGTAGCCCGCACCGACTACAACCGCTTTTTTCACTTCTCCCGCATCCACAACTTCGCGGAGCCGGATCGCGTCTTCGGGCGTNCTCACAAAGAATACATTCTCAAGATCGCACCCTTCGATCGGCGGTTTCACCGGGCTTGCGCCTACGGAGATCACCAGTTTGTCATAATCGAAAACTTTCTCTTCCCCTGATTTCAGATCAACTGCCGTAACTTTTTTGGCTTCCGGATCCACTCTGGTCGCTTCTGTTTCGGTCAGCACGGTCACGCCCGTCAGTTTGGAATACTTCTCCGGTGTATTCACGATCAGATCTTCACGGTTCTCAATGACATGACCCACATAGTAGGGAAGTCCGCAGCCTGCNTAGGAAATGTTCGTGCCCTTGTTCAGCACGANCACTTCACTGCTCCGATCTTCCCTCATTAATTTTGCCGCAATCTTAGTGCCGGCAGCAACNCCTCCAAGTACCAATACTTTCATCGCAATTCTCCTTCATCATTTATAAAAAATCAACAAATTTTNNGNTATAANTATAATACCACTTGTCAAATTATACGTAAAATAGTAAAATATTTATTATCCTATAGGGATTTTCCTATAGNGTTTCATCAGNGACACCGGAGGTNCTGCATATGGCGACACTGAAACAGCTTAAGACTTTCATTGCCGTGGCGGAAGATAAAAAAATGATCACGGCAGCCAAACGGCTTTACATATCCCAGCCCACGGTAAGCCAGATAATTCTGGATCTGGAAAATGAGTACAACACGCAGCTCTTTGAACGTTTCCCGAAAGAGCTGAAGATCACCCCCGCCGGAGAGCTTTTATTGAATCACGCAAAAGAAATCGTTGCCATTCACGAACATCTGGAACAATCTATGAGAAATATCAATTCCCTGCGCCCCCTGCGNATCGGAGCTTCTATCACCATAGGCAATACACTGATGGGCTCTCTTGTGGAAGAGCTGCTTTCGCAGCATCCGGATATCGATGTTACCGTATTTGTGGAAAATACCGGAATCATTGAACACAGAATCCTGCAGCATGAACTGGATATGGCTCTGGTAGAGGGCATTATCGTGAGACAGGAGATCATAACAGAACCGGTCTTTGAAGACGAACTGTGCCTGATCTGCGGAAAGAAACATCCCTTTGCCGCGAAATCCTCCGTCACCATAGAAGACCTGCGGAACCAGAATTTTATCATACGGGAAAAGGGAAGCGGTACAAGAGCCCANTTTGAAAATATTATGTTAACCCACCACATCCCTTTTGTTGCCAAATGGGAATGTTCCAGCCGCAGCGGTATCATAGATGCAGTGCGCCATAATCTGGGCCTTGGCGTGCTTTCACTTCGCTGTGTGGCAGAACATGCGGAGAACGGCGATATTATTGTTCTTCCTCTGGCAGAAGTATCCATGAAGCGTTTCTTTTATCTCTGCCATAATAAACGCCGCCCCGTCACTTCACAGATGAAAGATTTTGCCGGTACTGTCAAGGCAATGGCGAAAANGGACCGGATTGAAAATATNCCTTCATAATTTTGCAGGTATATTCTATATCCTCCGCCGTATGGGCATCCGACAAAAACATTGCCTCAAACTGGGAGGGCGCCGTGTAGATCCCCCGATCCAGCAGATATCCGAAATATTCCGCATACCGTGCCGTATCCGAAGATACCGCCGTCTCATAATCTGTCACCCGCTCCGCAGTAAAAAAGATACTGAGCAGCGAGCCGATCTGATTGACGCATACCCTGTCTCCCGCCGCCTCTCTGACCGCATCCGCAATCTTCTCCGCTTTCGCGGCAAGCCTCCGGTAAATCCCCGTATCTTCCTTTAATATCCGGAGCGTTTCTATCCCCGCTGTTGTGGCGATCGGATTTCCCGATAACGTTCCCGCCTGATATACCGGACCGACCGGAGAAACCATGTCCATGATCTCTCTTCTTCCTCCGTATGCGCCGATCGGCATACCCCCGCCGACAATCTTTCCGAGCGTCGTCAGATCCGGCTGCACCTGATAATATTCCTGCGCACCGCCGAGGGCCAGACGAAAACCTGTGATCACCTCGTCAAAGATCAAAAGCGCGCCGTACTCCTGCGTAATATCCCGCAGAAAGGTAAGAAAACCGTCTTCCGGCAACACGACGCCCATATTGGCGGCAACCGGCTCCACGATAACGGCGGCAACGTCCTTCGGATTTGCCTCGAACAGTTTTTTCACGGAATCTNTGTCATTGTACGATGCCACCAGCGTATTTCTGGTATAATCCGCAGGAACGCCTGCGCTGTCCGGCACGGATGTGGTCAATGCCGCAGATCCCGCCTTTACCAGAAGGCCGTCGCAGTGGCCGTGGTAACAGCCTTTAAACTTTATGATCTTATCCCGTTTTGTATAACCTCTTGCCACACGGATTGCGCTCATCACAGCCTCCGTACCGGAATTGACCAGACGGCTCACTTCCATGGAGGGAACCAGTTCCGCGATCATTTCCGCCAGAATTACCTCTTTTTCTGTGGGCGCGCCGTAAGTCAGACCCTTCCGGCAGGCATCCTGTACTTTTTCTATGACAGACGGATGGGCATGTCCCAAAATGCCCGGTCCCCAGGAACAGACATAATCGATCATTTCATTTCCGTCCGCATCCACGATCCTGTCACCGTGGGCGGAGGCGATAAAACGCGGGATTCTTCCCACTGAGCCGAACGCGCGCACCGGACTGTTTACCCCGCCCGGAATATGTCGCTTAGCCGCTTCAAACAGTTCTTTTGATCTTGTATCCATATGCAGATTCCTCTCTATTCTTCCTGCAGCCACTTTGCCGCATCCAGGGCATGGTAGGTGATGATCATTTTNGCTCCGGCACGTTTTAATCCTGTCAGCAGTTCCAGTACGATCTTTCTTTCATCGATCCAGCCGTTTGCAGCGGCAGCTTTCACCATGGAATATTCCCCGCTCACGTTGTAGGCCGCGATCGGAATATTATAATTCCATGAAATATCCCGGATAATGTCCATATATGCCATCGCAGGCTTGGCAATAATGATATCCGCGCCTTCCAGGATGTCCTCCTCCACTTCCCGCAGGGCTTCCCGTCCGTTGGCAGGGTCCATCTGATATGTTCTGCGGTCTCCGAAACCCGGCGCGGAATGCGCCGCTTCCCGGAAAGGACCGTAAAAAGCGGAAGCAAATTTCGCGCTGTATGCCATGATCGGGATATGAGAAAAACCGTTTTCATCCAGCGTTTCGCGTATCACGCCCACACGTTTATCCATCATATCACTGGGTGCAACAATATCTGCTCCGGCTTTCGCATAGCTCAGCGCCGTTCTGGCTAACAGCGGCAGCGTCTCGTCATTTAAAATGATTCCGTCTTTGACCAGACCGCAGTGTCCGTGGGAGGTATACTCACAGAGACACACATCTGCAATGACGATCAGATCTTTATACTTTTCTTCTGATTTGATAAAACGGACAGCGTTCTGTACAATACCCTGATCGTCATAGGCGCCGCTTCCCACCTCGTCTTTATGCTCCGGAATGCCGAATAAAAGGATTGCCGGAATTTTCGCTTCGATAACCCGGTCCAGTTCCTGCGGCAAAACGTCAATGGAGTACTGACAGATTCCCGGCATGGAATCTACCGGATTGCAGATGTTCTCCCCNTCTATGACAAATATCGGATAAATCAGCTCGTCTGTCCGCNGATGCGTTTCNCTTACCATATCCCGCANTGCCTTACTTGCNCTTAATCTTCTCGTTCTCTCCATCGCNTTTCTTCCCCGTTACTCTTTCTCTATGATCTTTTGAATTTCTTCCTCTGAGGGAATTGTATGCTTTTCCAGGCCAAGGTGCAAGATATCCTGATAAATTTTCTTTCTTTCNGCCTGTGTTTTNNNCNTTTCNTTCACNGTTTCNCNCANGGAACCGAGGCAGGCCGCAAGACTGCNTACATGATGTGTCAGCACGGGNCGCGTTTTTTCNTTTAAATACTGNGTGATCACCGGACTCTGGCCTCCACTGGAGAAGGCCGCNACNACTTCCCCCTCTTTCAGNTATGCCGGGAAAATNAATGTGCAGTCTTCTATCTGATCCACCGCATTCACCGGGATATTCCGTCTTTTACAGGCAATGCTGATCTTATGGTTTAATGCTTCGTCATCCGTTGCCGCCACCACCAGATCCTGCCCTTCCAGATCCGCTTTTTCAAAAGTTTTTTCCTGATACAGGATACCCTTCATCTCCTTTATTTCCGGCAGAACAGCCGGAGCAACCACCGTAATACGCGCTCCGAACTCTTTCAGCGTTTCCGCTTTCCGCAAGGCTATCCTGCCCCCGCCTGCAATCAGGCAGGGCCTGTCCTGCAAATCTATAAACAACGGGAAATATGACATATGTATTCTCCTTTTCAAACATGTCGTATCGCAACCGGATCATAAAAACCCCTCCACTTTGTATTTTGGCGTTTTTGGATTATACAGGTTACGAAAATAATGTTTTTATTCCGCAAATCAGGGATTTCGTCTTAATACCGGCCATTTTTCGCACTTTTTCTCCATTTTCATACCCGCGTGCTTCGGCTTCTTTTATTATCTTTTCAGCCTTTTTAGGATTTCCGAGTTTGGCAACCGCAACAGCATAATTGGCATACACAACCCAATAATCGAATGTTGCTTTATCTATCATCGGCAAGCCTTTTTCATAACATTTCGCCGCTTCCTCATCCTAATACTTTAACTGCATA
>WFLX010110391.1_pt1 | contig 16184 bp, 13 predicted proteins | sample 4967041 | NCBI WGS metagenome assembly WFLX01 (sample SAMN12857096, study PRJNA449069) | gut metagenome | isolation source: stool from male and female vole | host: Microtus ochrogaster | place: USA:Florida | collected 2017 | reverse complement strand
ATCATACGTGTATCCGGGCAACCAGTAGCGTTGAGGCGAGTATTCCCATTTGTCAGCAGTGCGTGTCACTGTTATTCCGTCAAACAGATCGAAATATCCCGGTTCTTCAGGCTTGTAATAAACGCCCCACAATTTTATTTCACTGCCCGGAGAATTGAATGCCGCAGATGAAACGGCGGCGCGTGACGCTGTTTCGACAGCATTGAATGTCATCGGCGCGCCTGTCTCTTCCGGAGACGACGGTTCATTGCCGGAGCAGCTTCCAGTCAAAAGACCGGAAGCGGCTGCCGCAATGAAATAAAATATGTTGCTGTAAAATCGGCTCATCAGTTAGTGACTCCGGTCTGGAAAGTAAACACAGGATCGTTTTTGCTGTCAGTCCATCCCTCCTCTGCGTCAGGAACAATTGAGCCTGTAAATGCAATGGCATCCATGCCGGTATCGTTGCCTGTGAGGGTGATTTTGTTGTTGACGCTGTAGCCTTTTACCCAGTTAGGCTGCCATGTGCCGATAATATGGTTTCTCATCACCTCCTGCATTGTGCCGCCGGAGTTGGGAGCTTCTATGCTGAAGTCAAATTCTATCTGCACATTCGCGTCAGAGTAGCTGAAAGGAATCATGTATACAGGCTCTGTAGATAGGGAGATTCTTTTTGCCTCGCCGTTTTCAGGTGACTGTATGATGCCTCCGTTCGGAATTGTGAGCGAAATTGCAGGCCTTCCTCCGGACCTTGCCTGTTCTGTCCATGATTGTGACGAACCGAGGAAGTTGCCTGTATTGCGGAAGTTTACAAGCTTTACGTTGCTGATTTTTACAGTGTAGTTGTCACCGGGTATCTCACTGGTGAATGTAAATTTGAGCCTTGTGAGGATATGCTTGAATGCAAGTGAGACAGGTTCCGGAGTCACTCCGTCCTCATGTGCCGGACGATGTTCGCCAGTAGCGGCTGCATAGACCAGGTCATGGTCACAGTGACCTTGGGTAATGGTATAGTCCAGTAAGTTGAGATACTTGCCGTTCATTGCTGAGTGCCCGGTTTCAGCCAGGTCAATGTCATCATTGTCGCAACTGTAGGCATAGAAGTCATAGTAATTGTCCGGGGTCCAGTATCTTGTTGTTGAACATTTCCAAACACCGTCTGTGCCTTTGGTAACCCTGTCGCCAAAAAACACTTGCACCGGTTGTGAGGATGAAGAGGTGCTGTAGGTGCCGAAAACCAGGAAGGTCCTGAAATTTGAGTTATCCAGTGCCCTGGAGTTTTTGTTCATGTGGGTTTCAAAACCGATTACGGTCTTTTCGCTCTTCACATCATCAATGACCTCAGATGTCGAGCATCCGGACAAAACAGCTACACATGCTGCTGATACAATACAATTAAATAGTTTCATATAATGGAGATATTTATATTTATTTCACTTCAAATCCGGGTAAATCTATATCCGTCCATTCACCCCAGTCATCAATGGAGGCATTAAATCCGGAGTCCATGCCGACATCGCCGACGGTAAGCCCGTTAATGGTGATGACTCCACCTCTGGGCTGCTTGCGAATCTGCTCGCTGACATTCTGCTCATAAGTTTTCATCTTGCCGTTGGCACACATTATCTCAAGGTTCACCACGAAATCCAGATCCGGATTCACTACAGCACCGTCGCGGTAATGCTCTCCGGGAAATTCAGGCACGCCGAATGTGTTGACTTTTGCGATTATGCCCCAGGGCATCACTTCACAGTCGTAAAGGACAGTCGCCTTGTCTGAACCGGTGGAGCCGTCCTTGAGAAATACTTTCTCCGCCATGCCTGCTATAGCGCCGCGGGCAAGCTTAATATACTCAATGCCCTGCTCGAACTCGTACCTTATAATATAGGTGTAGACCAAAGGACGCAGAACCGGGCTCATGGATGTTTCTTTGTGGGCTTCCGCTTTTGGCACATCGGTGAGGTATGCGCCATAGAGCACGTCGGGAGGGCTTACTGTCCNTTCTCCTATNTGCATCGGCTCNAGCGTTGCGCGTGAACGGGTAGTGGTTGTTGCGGTCATTTCCACAACATTGGCTTCATTGTCAATAAGGACATACTCTGTGTCGTTGTTGTATAACAGTATGTCACATTGCTCGCTTCCGAGGCTTGCCTCACCTCCGTCACGCCCAAGGAATGTCAGTGACGTGTTGCCGGACTCCTGGGAATAAACGTGCATATTTACGGACTCAGGCAAAGAGGGGCGGTACGAATCGTAGTCGCCTCCATGAGTATCCGCATTCCAGTTCGCAGGGTGGGACATGCCGTAATCCCTTTCCCATTCCTGCTCGTAGCTGAGAGAAATCGTTGCCTTCTGGCTGTGGTCGTAGCACAGGTCCTCGCGGCAGGATGTGAGGAGCAGGAACGAAGCGGCAAGCANGATGNTTATANAACNCGCCCTCATCTGACAGATTTTGATTTTTTTGAGTTTGCCCACGGATGCCAGACAATGGCAAATTTGACTTTTAACGGGCCAAAATAGCCTGCAACTTTCTCGCGGGTGTACACATTATGGTCGTCTATAGGCTCGTAATCCTTATATCTCAGGTTCAGGTATCCGACACCAATGCCTGCTTCAAATGCGACTTGAGAGGATATCGGATGGGTGAGACCTAAACTTATGCCGCCAAAAATGCCATGCCCCCTGTGTCCGGTACCTCCATTTTCAAAGTCATACCATGTGAATCCGGGGAATGCGCCGATATAATATCCTTTGAGCGGGGTTGATGTTGGAAACCACCAACGCGCTTCGGGAGAGATTACAGCGATTTGGTAAGATTTGTCTTTGTTCCTCTTTTTCCACCAGCCCATGTCATATTCAAGCCCTACGCTCCAATGTTTATTGAAACGATATTCCACTTCAATGGATGGAATCAGGATAAAATCATACACGAGATTGGTTTTTATTGCAAAATCACCTGACTCCAGGAAATCCGGCATCGGGGTGCGTTTTGTGTTCTGATCCTGGGCGCACTCGCATGGCTGTGAGCAGGTGTCGCATCTGTTGCCCGAAGCAATGCCAAGCGCAAACAGCTCCCTTTCCCTCAATAATGCCGCTACATCCTGAGGTGGTCCTACAGTGACATTCACTCTTGCCCTTAATCTGGGGAATACGTTTTCCTTCAGGAAAGAGTATGTTTTGCCATTGTTGAGTTTCTTCAGCCGTTTCAATCTTGTGGCAGGGTCTCCGGTTCTGATTATTTCCATAATCTCCTCCGCATTATCAACCTGCGAATGTGAAATGATTGAATACAGCTCTTTCCATCCCTCTTCGCCGTCAGTGACATAGAAGATGCTGTCAGGCAGTTGGGTTTCCGCAACGAAAGTTTTTATCANNCGGGTGGCTCTTGCCTCACCGACNNNTTGGTTGATTGAATTGACCCCTCCGGGNGCACAGAAGTATGTAACGTNCACNGCCACNCTGTCGTGTGACTNGTCTATTCCATTAAGNTCTTNTATCAGAGTCCTTAAACTTGTACGGTTGNTTGNGTTGGAGATGTCNGGAGAGGTCTGNCCGATTCTATATGTAAACCGAACTACTTTTGCNGAGTCAAGCATGGCGCNTTGATTATGTGCAAAAGCTGACAGGGGCGCCAAGAGGTGCAGCCCTAATAATATATAGCACAATTTCCTCATCGGATGCAAAAAACAGATTGTGGATATTATCCCTTGCAAAGGTAATAAAAATTCATATACAACCATAAAAAAAGATAGGTCGGGCGCCGAGATGTAATTCGCCGTGCCGGAGATGAAAATTGCAGGTGGATTGCATACTTTATGGAATTATTATTACTTTTGGGGTGAAATAGCAACCAAATCAAAGCATTATACAATTCAATCATGAGAAAACAATTTATTTTTGCACTGTTCACCGCAGGCGCCGCAGCGGTAGCCCTGGCAGATGAGGCGCGTTTGCTCCGTTTCCCTGCCACAAACGGCAGCGACGTAGTATTCAGCTATGCGGGTGACCTTTACAAAGTGTCTATCAGTGGCGGCGAAGCAAAGCCGCTTACCTCACACCAGGGGTATGAGATGTTCGCACGCTTTTCTCCGGATGGCAAGCAAATAGCTTTTACCGGTGAATATGATGGTAACCGTGAGGTTTATGTCATGCCCGATAATGGCGGAGAACCGGTGCGTGTGACTTACACATCCACTAATTCGCGCGATGAGCTTGGCGACCGCATGGGTCCCAACAATATCGTTGTGAACTGGACTCCCGATAACAGAATCGTTTACCGAAACCGAATAGGGGACGGCTTCACAGGCAAAATGTGGACAGTGAGCCCAAACGGCGGGATGCCTTCGCAAATCCCTCTTCCCGAAGGGGGCTGGTGCAGTTTCTCTCCCGATGGAAAGAAGATGGCATATAACCGTGTGATGCGTGAGTTCCGCACATGGAAATACTATCGTGGCGGCATGGCGGATGATATATGGATTTATGACCCTGCCACAAAGAAAATTGAGAATATCACCAAAAACGACGCACAGGATATTTTCCCAATGTGGATTGGTGATGAGATTTTCTTTGCCAGCGACCGTGACAACACTATGAACCTGTTTTCATATAACACAAAGACCGGGCAGACAGAGAAAGTGACTGATTTCACAGACTTTGATGTGAAATTTCCAAGTTCTAACGGCAGTGTCATCGTTTTTGAAAACGGAGGCTATATCTACAAATTTGACCCGAAAACCCGTAAGAGCGAAAAAATCACAGTTTTCCTTAACTCAGATAATGTGAGCGCACGTCCTGAGCGAAAGAATGTGGGGAGGAACGTAACCAATATCAGCATAGGTGATCCCGGCAACCGGGTTGTTGTAACCGCCCGCGGCGAGGTTTTCGATGTGCCGGTTAAAGGCGGCTCAGTAAAAAACCTTACCCGCACAGCAGGCTCTAACGACCGTGAGGGTGAAATGAGCCCTGATGGAAAGATGATTGCATATATAGGTGACGGCACAGGGGAGACTGAGATTTACCTCTATGATGTCGCCGCTGCATCCACCCGCCAGCTGACAAAGGATAACGACACATACATCCGTTCAATCTTCTGGACTCCGGACAGCAAAAAGATTCTTTACACTGACCGCCGCAACCGTCTGGTAGAGGTTGATCCTGTTTCCGGTGCAAAACGCACAATCATCACTCGCCCGGAGGGTGAAATCAGGTCAGTCAGCTTCTCGCCGGATAACAAGTGGATAGCTTATACCCGCTCTGTGGAAAACGACATCTCGGTGATTTTCATCCATAATCTTGCAACAGGCAAAGAGTATCCTGTTACTGAAAAATGGTATGATTCATCATCACCGGTGTTCAGCACTGACGGCAAATATCTGATTTTTGTGTCCGCACGCGATTTGAATCCGATTTACAGCCGTGTGGAATGGAACTACGCTTACGGCAACATGGGCGCAATATATATGGCGATGCTCGCTGCCGACACTCCTTCGCCGCTGCTCATAAAAGGCAATGAAAGCGTGGTTGAACAGAAGGGCAACAAAGCGGAAGCAGCTCCGGTGACAGTGAAAATAGATACCGAGAACATTGCTGACCGTATAATCAAGTTGCCTATTGAGAATAACAATAATGCCCGTCCAGTGTATTGCGACGGCAATAAGCTGTACTATGCCGCAGGGCGTTCATTGCGAGCCTTGACTTTTGCTGATGAAAAGGACAGTGAAGTGACAAACGCACAGCTTGTAGCTATGGCTCCTGCCGGCAAGAAAGCTATCTTCCGCCAGGGCGGCAATTACTATGTCGCCGGATTCCCAACTGACAAGGTGTCACTAAATGACCGCCTTGACTTGAGCAATCTCGTTGCAGTTGCCGACTATGCGCAAGAGTGGCAACAGGTGTATGACGAGGTGTGGCGTGCATTCCGCGATGGATTTTACCTTGAGAATATGCATGGCGCAGACTGGAAAGGGCTTAAAGAGAAATATGCAGCCCTGGTGCCGTATGCCAAGACACGCCTTGACTTGAATTACATAATCGGCGAACTGATTGGCGAGCTTGCCTGCGGTCACGCTTATGTGAATGTGGGTGAATATAATAAGCCGGCACGCATAGCAATGGGTCTTTTAGGCGCAGAAATCAGCCCTGACAAGAGCGGGTATTTTAAAATTGACCGTATCTTGCCAGGCGCACCTTATCGCCCTGAATTGCGTTCGCCTTTAACAGAACCGGGACTTGACGTTAAAGCAGGTGACTACATCACTGCGATAGACGGCGTGCCGACAAACACAGTTGACAATATTTATGAGCTTCTCATAGGAAAAGCAAACCTTCCTACCGAACTTACCATAAACAGCTCGGCTGCAGCAGGTGGCAGGACAATNATCATCAAGCCTATCGAGAGTGAGGACATGCTTTATCACAACGAGTGGGTGATTGGCAATATCAAGAAAGTAGAAGAAGCCACAAATGGTCGAGTGGGATACATTTATGTTCCTGACATGGGACCGGAGGGGCTGAATGAGTTCGTACGGTACTATTATCCTCAGCTTGATAAGGAAGCACTTATCATTGATGACCGAGGAAATGGCGGAGGCAATGTGTCGCCGATGCTTATCGAGCGCTTGCAGCGTGAGGTGTACCGCCGTACAATGAGCCGCACGTCGAGCCGTGTAGGAAATGTGCCGGAGGGAACTATGCATGGACCAAAAGTCCTTTTGGTGAACAAGTATTCCGCTTCTGACGGTGACCTCTTCCCCTGGAGCTTTAAGGCAACCGGTCTGGGCAAGGTGATTGGCACGCGCACATGGGGCGGCATTGTGGGTATCAGCGGCTCACTTCCATATATGGACGGCACAGATGTGCGTGTTCCGTTCTTCACAAACTATGATGCCAAGACCGGACAGTGGATTGTGGAGAACCATGGCGTTGACCCGGATATAGTGATAGATAATGATCCAATCCTCGAAAGTGAGGGTGTAGACCAGCAGCTCAACAAAGCTATAGAGGTGATTTTAGAGGAACTCAAGACCCGGAAACCTCTTCCCGGCGTTCCTGCTCCACGTACATACAAGGACCTTGGAGTAGAAGGGAAGTAACAAAAGAAAATCTTTTTGAAATGCCGGGCAATCTGGAAAGGGTTGCCCGGTATTTTTTTATTTTGTTGCCGTACAGTGATCTTGCCGCATGGACCTACCTTCTGCGGAAAAGGATTTCTGAGCCTTTGCGCGTGCATGTTATTTTCCCGGCGGTGGTGCGGCTGCGGGTAATACAATTTTGTTTTTTATTCCCTGGAGATGCAGGAACGGCATGCCGCGCCTGTCGTGCCGGTGGGTTTGGCCGGGCAATTTGCGGTGCGGTGTNCTCTTTTCCCTGAGGCTTCATCTCTCCGCCGGTCTCCTTTTCCGGCTCCGGAATGGCGGTTTCAGAAATTATGTTGTTGGACAATGTGTTTTCCTGCATACCGGTATCTGCCTCTGCTGCGAATTGGTGCAATTCGGTCGGCTCGACTTCAGGGAGAGTTTCCGGCTGTTGTGTTTCTGCCATCTCCTTATTATCATTGCCTTGCATTGGCGTTTCATCCGTGGTTGCTACAGCCATTGGGATTGTGGTGGCAGGAGCGGTGCCAAGCTGTTTTGAAATCTCATGTGAGATGAATTGGAATGCTACTTTTGCAATTCCCTTTAATACAGGTGTTTCGCCTGTCAACGCAAAATTGAGGACGGCATCACAAACGGTGCGCCTAACAGCTGCCGAGTACTGGCTGAGAATTTTGTACCAGGCAAGATCAAATGATATAGAATTGGTGTGTGTCATAGGTGTGTTTGGTNTTTATGGATTAATTTGATGNAAAATTACAATTCAAATTTGATATGTGCAAAATATTTCGTCAAAAAAATATGGTTTTAGTGAGAGATATTGATTCAATACTAAAGGATGAGCGTTGTGTTTAGCAAAAATATTAGCATTTCCGATGCTAACAACTTCCATTTTTATAATTTTGAAGCATGGAAACAAATACTACTGTAAAATTTGAACCGGATTTTTCGGNGNGTGTGCCGGGATACCGTACTGTCATTATAGAAGCTGATGTGCAAAACTCCGAGACACCGGAGGCGCAGAAAGCTGAGATGCAGCTCCTCACAGATAAGATAGCTGCCCAGTACGAGGTGCCTGAAATCAATTCAATTCCAGCAATTGCCGCCACCCGTGCGGCTTACAAAGCGTGCGGGAAAGATCCTAACCGCTACCGTCCGTCACAGGAACAGCTGATGCGCCGCATTGTGCGCGGGCTGGGGCTTTATTATGTCAATGCCNTAGTGGATGCAGGAAACATGCTGTCACTTATTACNGGTTGCGCGGTAGGATGCTTCGATGCGGACAAAGTGAGTGGCACAGCCATATCGCTTGGNATCGGCAAGGAGGGGGAGCCATACGAAGGNATAGGGCGCGGTCCTCTCAACATAGCCGGAATGCCNGTGTTCAGGGATGATACCGGAGGTTTCGGTACTCCAACGAGTGACAATGTCCGCACTTGCCTGAGCCTTGAAACCAGCAAGATTCTTGTGACGGTGCATTTGTTTGACCCAAATATTGACGCAAATGATATTGTTGAACGCTTTACCGAGCTTTTTACCCGCTATGGGAATGCGTCAGGCATAAGATATTCAGTGTTTGCGGTATAAGTCGAGCCAATTTTATTATAAAAAACAATCCGGGCAACTCTTGTGAAGGGTTGCCCGGGCTGTATAGGTAAGATTCTTGCAGGAATCAGTTGTTTTCGGGGCGGAGCTTGCGCACTGTAACCGCAGTCTGCCACATTTCGCTCTCACGGAGGTCACGAAGCTCTTTTTCGAGCTTTTCGCGGTAGTCAGGCTGTGAGTTTGAGTCAATGGAAATCTGTGCTTCGTTGCCGCATTTCACGCTGGCATAGAGCTTCTCAACAACGGGCTTGATTGCATCATGGAACGGACCCATCCAGTCAAGGGCGCCTCTCTGTGCTGTAGTGGAGCAGTTAGCGTACATCCAGTCCATGCCTTTTGCAGCGAAGAGGGGCATGAGCGACTGTGTGAGTTCTTCAACTGTTTCGTTGAAAGCTTCGGATGGTGTGTGCCCGTTTTCACGGAGGACTTCGTATTGCGCAAGGAGAAGTCCCTGGATAGCGCCCATGAGTGAGCCGCGTTCACCGGTGAGGTCAGAGGTGGCTTCTCTCTGGAATGTTGTTTCAAAAAGGTATCCGGAGCCGATGCCGATGCCAAGAGCAATAGTACGCTCAACCGCCTTGCCGGTGTAGTCCTGATAGATAGCGAAGCTTGAATTGAGACCACGACCTTCGAGGAACATGGTGCGCAGTGATGTGCCGGAGCCTTTGGGTGCCACCATGATTACGTCGATGTCTTTGGGGGGAACTACTCCGGTGCGGTCGCTCCATGTGATAGCGAAACCGTGGGAGAAGTAGAGCGCCTTGCCAGCAGTGAGGTATTTCTTGATAGTGGGCCATACGGACATAACAGCAGCATCGCTGAGAAGGCACATTACGATAGTTGCACGCTCGCAAGCTTCCTCGATACCAAAAAGGGTTTCTCCGGGCACCCAACCGTCAGCAACCGCCTTGTCGTATGTTTTGCCGGGACGCTGGCCGACAATTACATTGAAGCCATTGTCACGCAGGTTCATGCTCTGACCGGGACCCTGCACGCCGTATCCGATAACAGCTATAGTTTCGTCCTTGAGTATCTCTCTTGCTTTTTCGAGAGGAAATTCGTCGCGGGTGATGACTGTTTCTTCAACCCCGCCAAAATTTAATTTTGCCATATTTATTGGATTGTTGTGTTATATTGTTGCAAAGTTAGGGTTAATTTGTGATAATTGTTAAGCAAACAGGCGAATTTGTTGTCAAATCCTCGCTTTAAGCTCCATTTTTGCGGTGCAGGAGATTTTTCCGTCCTCTCCGCTAATCACCGCAATGAGGCAATTATCGTGAAATGTATGCGCTATTGTAAGTTTCTCGGAGAAAGTGCACTCACGCATAAAAGAGATGTCGAATTTATGCACTGTAAAATGATCGTAGGCTTCCAACGGCAGGCAATCCACCACCAATTCCACATATCGTGCCGTGGTGAGATGGCGGTTTGAGTCAATGTCGCTCACAACAACATTGTAGTTGCGTGAATGCTCAAATTCAGCGGGCAGCCTGACCTTGCTCTGCGGAGGAATGGGGCAAACCTTGCCGGAAACAGATTTTTCCAGCTCTGTAAATGCCATGAGGTCGGCAGGACGGCGAGTGGCTATGTTTATAGCAACCCAGATAGTCCTTGCGTAGCCGAGAATTTCACCGCCGGATGTGCAGATTTCAAAATTTCTCTCAGAAAAATGCCTGTTGAAACTCTCAATCCAGGTTGTGAGCGAATAATTCTCACCAACTTGCGGAAAACGGACCATTTCAATGGAAAGGCGGCTAAGCACCCATGCGTTTCCCTCTTCAATCAGNCGTNCGTAGCCGAACCCGAGTGAATTTGCGTGCTCGGTAGCTGCGTCAATTATTTCCCTGACGAGGGATTGCAGCGGCAGTTCCATCTGCGCGGTGCATCCGGCGGCAGTCAGCTCTCTTGTAATTGTGAGTTCGCTCATCAGTCGCCAATCCTCAATTTGCGCTCCTCCTGCTCGGCAAGGAACCGGTCTACAAACTCCACAGGGCTTTTGGTGATAGCCACGCGTCCGCTACGCACAAACTGGCGGATGTCATAGCGTTTCAGCTCTTCAAAAAGCGCTTCGGTCTCGTCGTTATGCCCTGTTTTCTCGATTATGGTATTGTCGCGGGTTATTTCAAGAATCCTTGCGCCGTGGCGGCGGATGATTTCCTCAAGGTGCTCCTCGTCAAGGAGCCTCGCAGTAGGCACTTTGTAGAGCGCAACCTCCTGGTAAACAATCTCGTCATCGGTGTACAGGAATGCTTTCAGCACATCGATTCTCTTCTCGATCTGGCTTATGACCTTCTCCATGGTAGCGCGGTCGCTGTAGCAGGTCATAGTGGTTTTGTGTACCCCGGGAATAGAGCACTGGCTTGCCGACACGCTTTCGATGTTGAGGCAACGGCGGGTGAAGATAATCGAGAGCTGGTTGAGAAGCCCGACGTGGTTTTCCGCAAAAACGGCTATAGTGAAAAGAGTATTATTGTTATCCATTGTCATTCATCGTAAAAATGTCGGAATCCTCGTTGAGTATGATATGGTCTACCGGGCACCCGTTGGGAGTCATCGGGAAAATCATGTCGCATTCATCAATGCGCACATTCAGCAGGAATGCCCCGGGGCTATCCATCATCCTTGCTATTGCGGCGTCAAGCTCGCACCTGTGGCTGACTTTCTCGTTTGCAATGCCGTAAGCATCGGCAATAGTGTTGAAATCAGGGTTTATCATCGGGGTCTGGCTGAAACGGTTGTCATAGAACATAGCCTGCCACTGGCGCACATTGCCGAGGAAATCATTGTTCAGCACAATCATTTTCACAGCTGTGCCATACTGCATTATCGTGCCCAGCTCCTGCATTGTCATCTGGAATCCTCCGTCACCCGCAAAATAGCATACGGTGCGTTCAGGGGCGCCCATTTTCGCGCCTATTGCGGCAGGAAGCCCGAAGCCCATTGTGCCCAATCCTCCGCTTGTTATGATGCTTTTCGGCGCGGTGTAGCGGAAATATCTTGCGGAAAGCATCTGGTTCTGGCCTACATCGGTGACAAGCACTGGGTCTTTTCCTGCGGCGAGGGATACTTTCAGGGCAACTTCCCCCATGTGCGGCGGTGCCATCGGGTCTGTTCCTGAAACTGCATCTTTGATGACTTTCTCCTGCTCAACCGCATTTGCGTCATCGAATGTCTTTACCCACTCCTTATGGCTGTTTTCGCGCACCATAGGAATCAGCCCCTCAAGAGCCTTGCGTGCATCGCCATGGATTGTAGCCGAGGTCTTGATGTTTTTGTCAAACTCCGAGGCGTCGATNTCNATNTGCACGATTTTCGCCTGTGGCGCATACCTGTCCGGATCGCCGGTGACCCTGTCGTCAAACCTCATGCCGATGCACACAAGCACATCTGCCTTGTTGGTGTTGAAATTGGGACCTACATTGCCGTGCATTCCCACCATGCCTTTGAACAGCGGATGGTCAGAGTTCATGCTTGACAGTCCGAGGAGGGTCGATCCCACCGGAATGTCCCCCTTCTCGGCAAGCTCACGCAATGCATCCTCCGCGCCGGAAATCATCACCCCGTGCCCTGCGATAATCATCGGGCGTTTCGCCGCATTTATCAGGTCGGCAACCCTGCGCAAATCCGCTTCCGGAATGTCAGGGGAGGGGTTATAGGAGCGGATATAATTGCATTTATGGTATGATTTCCACTCTATCTCCTCATTCTGCGCGTTTTTGGCAAAGTCGAGCACTACCGGTCCCGGTCTGCCGGAATTGGCGATATAGAAAGCGCGGGCGAGTGCCGGCTCAATGTCCTCCGCCCTGCGTATCTGGTAAGCCCACTTGGTGATAGGCTGTGTGATGCCCACAACGTCCGTTTCCTGGAAAGCATCGCTGCCGAGGAGCGACGAAGCTATCTGCCCGGTGATTACAACCAGCGGCGTGCTGTCCATCATCGCATCGCTCAACCCGGTTATGACATTGGTTGCCGCCGGACCGGATGTGACGATGACAACTCCGGTTCTTCCGCTCACTCTCGCATAGCCCTGCGCGGCGTGGATTGCGCCCTGCTCATGGCGGGTGAGCACATGTGTAAGACTGTCGGTATAGTCATAGAGCTTGTCGTACACAGGGATGATTGCCCCGCCGGGATAGCCGAACACTCGGTCCACCCCCTCGGCAACCAGCCCCTTGATCATGATTTCTGCTCCGGTTATCTTTTTGCTCATATATTATAAGGTGCGTTTAAATCTGGTAAATGCGCGGTTTATAGCCTTACTCCGCCCTTGTCCGCGCTTGTCACTCCGGCTGCATAGGCGCGGAGCGCTTTGNNGATGATGCGGTCTCTTCCGGCAGGAGTGAAAGCATCCTTCCCTTTCTGCTCCTCCTCATGGCGCCTGCTTTCAAGCTCTTCGTCTGAAATGCGTACATTTATCGAACGTGCGGGAATGTCGATGTCAATAATGTCGCCGTCACGCACCAGCCCGATTGCTCCCCCTGCAGCCGCTTCCGGCGAAATATGCCCGATAGAAAGCCCGGAAGTGCCGCCGCTGAAACGACCGTCAGTGATGAGTGCGCACTGCTTGCCGAGATGCTTGCTCTTGATGTAGCTAGTAGGGTAAAGCATCTCCTGCATGCCGGGACCACCCTTGGGTCCCTCGTAGGTAATCACCACGACATCACCCGCTTTCACCTTGTCGCGCAGGATGCCGTCAACAGCATCCTCCTGCGAGGTGAACACCTTTGCTGGACCGCTGAACTTGAAAATGCTCTCATCCACTCCGGCGGTTTTGACCACGCAGCCGTCAAGGGCGATATTGCCTCTGAGCACGGCAAGACCGCCATCCTTCACGTAGGCGTGCTCTATGTCGCGGATGCACCCCTTCTCGCGGTCAGTGTCGAGAGAGCCGTAATATGACATCTGCGAAGCCATTTTTGTGGTATGTTTCTCGCCCGGAGCGCTGCGCCACAGCTCGTCAGCCTCGTCAGTGTAATGCTTGCCGCCGATAGCCCATTTCTCAATTGCCTCCTTGAGGGTGAGACCGTCTACCCGGTTTACGGCGGTGTCAACCAGACCNTTGTCCGCNAGCACCTTCATGATTGAAAGNATGCCCCCGGCNCGGTTGACATCCTGGATATGGTAGTGGGAATTGGGAGCCACCTTGCATAGCACCGGAGTGCGGCGGCTAAGCGCGTCGATATCGGCGATAGTGAAATCCGCCCCCGCCTCATTGGCAATGGCAAGAAGGTGCAGCACCGTGTTTGTGCTTCCACCCATAGCAATGTCGAGCGTCATGGCATTCAGCATTGCATTGCGGCTGGCAATCGAGCGCGGGAGAACGCTCTCGTCCCCGTCGCGGTAATACTTGTAAGTGTTTTCAACTATCTTCGCCGCAGCTTTGCGGAAAAGCTCCAGGCGGTTTATGTGGGTAGCGACAACAGTGCCGTTGCCCGGCAGCGCAAGACCGATAGCCTCATTCAGGGAATTCATCGAATTAGCCGTGAACATTCCCGAGCAAGAGCCGCAAGTAGGGCAGCCATGCTTCTCAAGAAGCTCAACCGCCTCGTCGCTCACGCTCTCATCTGCCGCATCAACCATGATGTCGATGAGGTCAAGGTGCCTGTCGCCGAGTTTTCCCGCCTCCATAGGTCCGCCGCTCACAAATATAGCGGGTATATTCAGGCGCATTGCCGCCATGAGCATGCCGGGAGTCACCTTGTCGCAATTGGAAATGCACACCATAGCGTCAGCCTTGTGCGCGTTCACCATATATTCCACCGAATCAGCAATGAGGTCACGCGAAGGCAGGGAATAAAGCATTCCGTCATGCCCCATTGCAATTCCGTCGTCAATCGCAATAGTATTGAACTCGGCGGCAAAGCAACCGAGCTTCTCAATCTCCTCCTTTACAATCTGTCCTATTTCATGAAGGTGCGTGTGTCCCGGCACAAACTGGGTGAAAGAGTTCACGATGGCAATAATCGGTTTACCTATCTGGTTCTCCTTCATGCCATTGGCTCTCCATAGCGCACGGGCGCCAGCCATACGTCTTCCGGCGGTGCTTGCTTCCGAGCGGAGCCGGTTTTTGAACTGCGTCATATCAACATTCATTATAAAAATCCACAACCTTGACCGGGGTTTCCGGCTAAGGAAATGCAAAAGTAACGGCTAAAATCCCAAAAACCAAATATTTGCACAGAATAATGCGCTATGTGAAATCAAAAGCCGCATTATTATCGACAGAAATCCTTAATATTTATTCATCTGCCGCTGCGCCGTAGGAGAAAGCGGCTGTGTGAAATAGTGTATGCCCTCCCGAGGCATTACCCCTCATTCCCTAAAAGTTGCACTACTTCAGATTTAAGGATCGGCAGATGATTGACTACGATAGCCCATATAAGTTCCGCTTTAAGACTGTCATAGCCGTGGATTAAGTAGTTGCGGGTATTGACTATGCGGCGTGCAGAAGTAATAGGTATATCGGGATTTATCTTTAATATACGGTTCATTGCTTCTCCAATAACTGCAATTTCCCATTGTGTAGCGCTCCGAAAACACTTGTCCGAACAAAATGCGCTGAATTCAAATGGACGAGTGCGGCAATATAGCTCTATATTAGATATGGAGTCCAGTATATCTGTAAGATGTTTTCGTATTGCCTCATCCATATATCAATAGTTTTGTAGAGTCAAGCTCTTTCTTGAAAATAGGATTTTTTATCGCGGTTTCGTCAATTAAATCAATCTTGCGCCCCAACAGGCACTGTAAATCCTCAATAAAGTCAAAAAAATTCACAAATAAATCAGGAATCTGTTCATAATGGAAAATTACAGAAAAATCCACATCGCACTCATCGTTGAAGCGTGGGGTGAGTACTGAACCGACTTCCCAGAATTTGTCAACTCTGTACTTTTGGCAGAGGGCCATGATTTTTTCTATGTTTATCTCTATGAGTTTCATTGAATTGGCTGTACAAAGATAACTAATGCCATCTTATAATACAAATACCTGTTCCATTTTTATTTTAATCCTGTCTATCCCTTAGGAGCACGGGGCGCCGCCGCTGTGGCGGGGAGCGCACGGTTGATGCGGTTTAAGCTCCGCAAGGAGCGTTGCAGTGCGAAACCTCATGCAAGCGATAGCGCAGCATGAGGTTAAAGTGGCTGTGTAAAGTTTATCCCCGTAGCCACTGCATAACAAGCTATAGTGTTTTCGTTACACCTATATTATAATACGCGCACGCACGCGAGGCGTAATTCTCCGAAAGTTAACAGAAAAAATTAACTGTTTCCCGTCAAAAACTGCATTCCCTTGTGTAATATATTGAACATAAGGATTATACATCATATAAGTCATATACTTCAAATGTTAAAAGTTAGAAAAAGTCCTTTTGATTTGTTGATATACGAAAAAATATTAATATCTTTGCGACTTCGTAAGGAATATCCTTGCCAACACAGTATGAAATATAGTTGCCGTGACGCTTGATATAAGCCTCCCGGTGGCATTTGGAAAAAGCGAATTGAA
>WFLX010007227.1_pt1 | contig 16185 bp, 11 predicted proteins | sample 4967041 | NCBI WGS metagenome assembly WFLX01 (sample SAMN12857096, study PRJNA449069) | gut metagenome | isolation source: stool from male and female vole | host: Microtus ochrogaster | place: USA:Florida | collected 2017 | reverse complement strand
TCGACATCCTCGCCGAGATAGAACGAGGTCTTCACCCAGAATTTCAGCCACTGGTCGGCCACGAGCACCAAAAGGATGGTGGCGATGGCTATGATTGCGCGCTTCGACTTCATCAATGCTTATTTTTATCCTGCTTTCCGTCGATGCTCAATGTGGCATGGGGCACGGCGCGCAGGCGTTCCTTGGGTATGAGCTGCCCGGTGGCGCGACACACGCCGTAGGTCTTGTTTTCTATGCGCACGAGCGCTGCCTGCAGCTTGCCTATGAACTGGCGCTGCCTCTCGGCCAGCCGTGCGGCCTCTTCCTTGCCCAGGGTATAGGCACCATCTTCGAGGGCCTTGAATGTGGGAGAGGTATCGGCCACATCGTTGCCGGCGTTGTTCATCAGCGAGGCGCGGAGCATGTCGTATTCATGCTGCGCTTTCTCAAGCTTTTCAAGAATCAGAGCCTTGAATTCCTGGAGTTCCTCGTCGGAATATCGCGTCTTTTCTGCCATAAGCGCAATCAGTTAAGGGATATAGCAACCTTGATGTCCTTGCCGTCGATGTCGAGGGTCTCAACGCCGTCGGCACCCTCGAGCGGAGCAGTGGTCACGACATCGGCCAGCACCTGACGGCCGATATAGTCGCCAAACTGAGCGAGCACGGGGGCAATGTCGTCGGAGGGCTCGAACACGAGCTTTATGCGGTCGGTGATGTCGTAGTTGCGGGCCTTGCGGATGTTCTGCACACGGTTGATGATTTCGCGCGCGCATCCCTCTGCAAGCAGTTCGGGCGTGAGGGTAACGTCGAGCGCCACCGTGAGGTTGCCTTCATTGGCCACGATCCAGCCGGGCATATCCTCGGATATAACCTCCACATCGGAAAGCGTCACGACGGCACCGTATACCGCTTCGAGAGCAAGCGAGCCCTCGCGCTCGAGGCGTGCGATGGAAGGCTGGTCGAGGGCGGCGATGGCGGCAGCCACGGCCTTCATGCTCTTTCCGAATTTCGGACCGAGCTTCTTGAAGTCGGGCTTGACGCGCTTCACAAGGAAGCCTTCATCGGCACCAATGGTCTTAATCTCCTTGATGTTCACTTCGGCGAGCACGAGATCGCGGATGCTGCGCGGGAGCTCCGTATCCACGCCGGCTGCCTCTGGGATGAGCAGGGTGCTCAGGGGCTGACGCACCTTTATGTTCACCTTGCGGCGCAGGGCGAGCACCATCGACGTGACGGTCTGGGCCGTGGCCATGTGGCGCTCCAGGTCCTTGTCGATGAGGGCGGCGTTCACCTCGGGCCAAAGGGCAAGGTGCACCGATTCGGCGCCCGTGAGGTCGCGGTAGAGCCTGTCGGCAAAGAAAGGCGAAACCGGGGCCATAAGGCGCGCGATGGTGGTAAGGCATGTGTAGAGGGTCTGATATGCGGCTAATTTGTCGGCAGTCATTTCTCCACCCCAGAAACGCTTTCGGTTGAGACGCACATACCAGTTGGAGAGGTTGTCGTTGACAAACTCGCCGATGGCACGGGCGGCGCGGGTGGGTTCGTAGTCGTCGAGCGCCTCGGTGCATTCGGCCACGAGAGTGTTCAACAGCGACAGAATCCAGCGGTCAATTTCGGGTCGCTCGGCCACGGGGATTTCCGGTTCTTCGCCCGTGAAACCGTCCACGTTGGCATAGAGAGCGAAGAAACTGTAGGTGTTGTAGAGAGTGGAGAACAGCTTGTGGCTCACCTCGGTGATGCCGTCGGAATCGTATTTCAGGTTGTCCCAGGGTGCGGAGTTGGAGATCATGTACCAACGCAGGGGGTCGCTGCCGTAGGTGTCTATTTCCTTGAAGGGGTCTACGGTGTTGCCCTTGTGCTTCGACATTTTCTCGCCGTACTTATCAAGCACGAGACCGTTGGAAATCACAGCCTTATAGGCCACGGAGTCGAACACCATGGTGGCGATGGCATGGAGCGTGAAGAACCAGCCGCGTGTCTGGTCCACACCCTCGGCGATGAAGTCGGCGGGATAGTAGCTGCCGCTGTCTATCGCCTCTTTGTTCTCGAAGGGGTAATGCTGCTGGGCGTAGGGCATCGAGCCGGAGTCGAACCACACATCCACCAGGTCGAGCTCGCGGTGCATGGGCTTGCCCGAAGGCGACACAAGCACGAAATCGTCCACATACGGACGGTGCAGGTCGATAAGCTCGTAGTTTTCCTTGGTGTACACGCCGGGCACGAAACCTTTGTCTTTAAGCGGGTTTGACGCCATGACGCCGGCCGCTACGGCCTTGTCGAGCTCGTTGTAGAGCATCTCCACGGAGTCGATGCACAGCTCTTCCTTGCCATCTTCTGTGCGCCAGATGGGGAGCGGGGTGCCCCAGTAGCGGCTGCGCGACAGGTTCCAGTCCTGCAGGTTCTCGAGCCACTTGCCGAAACGGCCCGTTCCCGTCGAGGCGGGTTTCCATTTGATGGTGTCGTTGAGTTCCATCATTCGCTCGCGAGCTGCGGTGGTGCGCACAAACCAGCTGTCGAGCGGGTAGTAGATCACCGGTGCATCCGTGCGCCAGCAGTGGGGATAGCTGTGGGTGTGCTTTTCCATGCGGAACAGCTTTCCCTGTGCCTTGAGGTCGAGGCATATCTCCACGTCGAGGGTGGGCGTATTCTCGTCGGCCTCGAGATTGTAGGCGTTTTTCACAAACTTGCCCTGCCAGGGAGTGTAGGCCTCTACATTGACGCTGCCCTTCACAAACTCCGGGTCGAGATCGTCAATCATATAGAAGCGGCCGCGCAGGTCCACCATGGGGCGCACGTTACCGTCCTTGTCGATGAGGGTGAGCGCGGGCACGCCGTTCTGCTGCGACACGCGCTTGTCGTCGGCGCCGAATGTTCCGGCGATGTGCACGATGCCCGTGCCGTCGTCGGTGGTCACATAGTCGCCGGGGATGACACGAAACGCGCCCTCGCCCGGATTAACCCACGGGATGAGCTGCTCGTAGTGCATGCCCACGAGCTCGCTGCCCTTCATGGTAGCAACCACTTCGTAGGGCACGACTTTGTCGCCGGGCTTGTAATCGGCCAGGGCGATGTCCTTGGCTCCGGCGCGGAAGATGCTGTCGAGCAAGGGCGTGGCCACCACCACGGTGATTTTTTCGGAATTATAGGGGTTGAACGTGCGCACCACGCTGTAATCGATCGAGGGACCTACGCACAGGGCGCAGTTGCTGGGCAGCGTCCAGGGCGTAGTGGTCCACGCCAGGAAGCAGGGAGTGCCCCACCCCAGCATGGAGTCCTTCGGGTCGGTGATGCGGAACTGCACGATGCAGGTGGTGTCCTTGACATCGCGGTAGCAGCCAGGCTGATTCAGTTCGTGGGTGCTGAGGCCCGTTCCGGCCATGGGCGAATAGGGCTGGATGGTGTAGCCCTTGTAGAGGTAGCCCTTCTTATAAAGCTGGGCCAGGAGCCACCACACGCTTTCGATGTAGCGGTTGTCGTAGGTGATATACGGATTGTCGAGGTCCACCCAGTAGCCCATCTTGTTGGTGAGCTCGGTCCACTCGCGTGTGTATTTCATCACCTCGGCGCGGCACGCCGCGTTGTAATCGTCCACACTGATTTTCGTGCCGATATCCTCTTTCTTGATTCCGAGATTCTTCTCCACGCCGAGTTCCACAGGCAGACCATGGGTGTCCCATCCGGCCTTGCGCTTGACATGGAAACCGCGCATGGTCTTGTAGCGGCACACCATATCCTTAATCGTGCGCGCAATCACGTGGTGAATACCCGGTTTGCCGTTGGCCGAAGGCGGACCTTCGAAGAACACAAACGAGGGCGCACCCTCGCGCGCGGCCAGCGTGCGGCCAAAAAGGTCCGACGCATTCCAGTCGGCAAGCATCTCACGGTTGACATCGGCGAAGTTCACGCCGCTGTATTCTTTGAATCTCTTCATTGAGAGGATATTATAAACGAGTAAAAATTATAGGCGATTGTCAGCGAAAGCAATAGAGGGTGCGTCAGCTGCGTAGGCTAACACACCCTCCTGTGCTCTAAGGGGAACATCCGTGGCGCGTGCCCGGACATCCGCTTTCATGCACGGCTGCAGTGCCGTGCCGGCGGATTATTCTGCGGCAGTTTCCTCGGCTGCGGGAGCTTCTTCGGCAGCGTGTGCTGCGGCTTCTGCTTCAGCCTTGGCTGCGGCAAGTTCGGCTTTCTTCTTGGCTACGAGCTCGGCCTTGGCCTTGTTCTTAGCCTGCTCTTCCTCGAGGCGAGCGGCAGCAGCCTTCTGGCTGTTGTCGGCCATAGAAGACTTGAACGCAGCNACCTTGGCTACCTTCTTGGCCNTCCAGTCGTCGAAACGGCGCTGAGCTTCAGCTTCGTCGAAAGCGCCTTTCTTGACACCGCCCTGCAGATGCTTCATCAGCAGAACGCCCTCGTTGGAGAGGATAGTACGCACAGTATCGGTGGGTTGAGCACCGACGNTAACCCAATACAAAGCCCGTTCGAAGTTGAGAGTAATTGTANCAGGATNAGTGTTCGGATTATAGGAACNTATCCTTTCAATAAATCTACCATCTCGTGGTGCCCTGCTATCGGCGATAACAATAGGATAGAACGCATAGTTCTTGCGACCATGGCGTTGCAATCTAATCTTTGTTGCCATAAAAGTTAATAAATGAGTTTGTTGGTTGGTTTTGTATTGTTTTGCGACCGCAAAGGTACGATTTTTTTTCAGTACTGCAAAACTTTATCACGATTTTTCAGTACTTTTTTGATTATCACCTGCTTTTGTCCCCCGACATGAGCGATGGCTATGGGGGCTCGAGGCGTCTCGCCATAGCAGGGATGTCACTCGGGCTGCACGTTCTGCATCTCCACCAGGCGACGGTAGTTGCCGCCTAAGGCCATGAGTTCGTCGTGGGTGCCGCGTTCCACTATCTGGCCTTCGTGCATCACGCATATCAGCGATGCGTTGCGGATGGTGCTCAGGCGGTGGGCTATCACTATGGTGGTGCGGTTCTCCATCAGTCGCTCGAGTGCCTGCTGCACAAGCACTTCGCTCTCGGTATCGAGGGCCGACGTGGCCTCGTCCAGGATTAGGATGGGCGGATTCTTCAGTATGGCCCGCGCGATGCTCAATCGCTGGCGCTGACCTCCCGAGAGCCGGCAGCCGCGGTCGCCTATCATGGTGTCGTAGCCGTGTTCCGATTCCATGATGAATTCGTGGGCGTTGGCAATTCTTGCGGCGGCTTCCACCTGTTCCATGGTGGCGTGCTCCACTCCGAACGTGATATTGTTGTAGAACGTGTCGTTGAAGAGGATGGCCTCCTGGTTCACGTTGCCCATGAGAGAGCGCAGGTCGTGCACCCGCAGGGCGCGCACGTCCACTCCACCCACCGTGATGCTTCCTTTCGCCACATCGTAGAAGCGCGGCAGCAGGTCGGCGAGCGTGCTCTTGCCCGAACCNCTCTGNCCNACNAGGGCCACNGTGGCGCCTGCNGGCACATGCAGGTCTACGTCGTGGAGCACCTNGCGCTCGCCGTAGCTGAACGACACTCCTTTATAGTCGATGGCGCCTATTTCCGTCGGCAGCCGGGCGGGCTCGGCGGGGTCCTTTATGGGATTGGGGGCGTTGAGTATCACATCTATACGCTGCATCGAAGCCAAACCTTTCTGAATGGCATAGGCTGCTTTCGAGAGCTCCTTGGCNGGATTGATTATGGAGTAGAAAATCACCATATAGTATATGAACGATGCCGCGTTCATGCTCGAGTAGCCGGAAAGGATGAGCGAGCCTCCGAACCACAGCACTATAGCGATGGCCGCGGTGCCGAGAAATTCGCTCATGGGATGGGCAAGAGACTGGCGGCGCGCCACTTTGTTGCTGAGGCGATAGAACTCCTGGTTTTCGGCGCTGAAGCGGCGGCGCACCTTGCCTTCGGCATTGAAAGCCTTGATTATGCGCAGTCCGCCCAGGGTTTCCTCGATATTGGCCATGAGCACGCCCCACTGGGTCTGGAGCTCGAGCGACTTGCGCTTGAGCTTCTTGCCCACATTGCCCATGATAAGGCCCGCTATTGGCAGCAGAATGAACACAAACACAGTGAGTTGCCACGAAATCATGAGCATGGCTGCGATGCACACCACTATCATCACCGGGTTTTTGAACATCATGTCGAGCGAGGCCATCACGGAGTTTTCGATTTCCGCCACATCGCCGCTCATGCGGGCCATTATATCGCCCTTGCGCTCGGTGGTGAAAAACGAAATGGGCAGACGTGTGATCTTGTCGTAGAGATAGTTGCGGATGTCGCGCACGATGCCCGAACGCAGCGGAATGATGAAATAGGCGCTCAGATACGTGGCGCCGGTCTTCAATCCGGTCATGAACACGAGGGCGGCCGCCAGCAGGGCCAGCGTCTTGCTCTGGCCCAGGGTGGCTATCGACTCCTGGGTGTAATAGTAGAAATCGTTCACGGCTACATCCTTGAGGCTCGCATCTCCCAAGGCCATGTAGGTGTAATGCCCCTCGCTGATGCCGAAAAGCATCTCGAGGATGGGCACGATGAGCGCAAAGGAGAAAAGGGTGAGCACCGCTGCCAGTATGTTGAACAATATATTCAGCAGCAGGTATTTTTTATATGGGGGGACGAAACGCCGCAGCAGCGACCAGAAATCTTTCATGTGAAATTCTATTTTATGCAAAATTAGTAAATAAACCGCACACGTGCAAACGCGAAAAGCGGACCACACATCGGCGTGCGATCCGCTTCCCGGACATCAAGTCCGTTTTTTTGGACAATATATCAGACTGTAGATTATTCAGAGGTCAGGCCACATACGCCACGGCGGGCACCGTGGTGAACGCGCAGAGCGCCGGGCCGCAAGGCGTCATGTTGGCTACGATGATCACTGCGGCGATGAGCAGAATCTCTATCACCACGCCGGCAATAATGAGGGACACCGACGCACCCTTGCGGTTGAAGAGCACGCATGCCGCGGTCCATATCATGGCGATTGCGGGAATCACACCCACGAGGGAGGCGAGGATACCCAGCCACAGACCTTGATAGAGTGCGCCGTGGGCCAATTCAAATCCCAGGCCCGCCGCCAGGGCGTAGTTACTGAAGAACGCTGCCAGAATCAGGGCCACCGTGGTGCAAATCAGCACTAAAAGGGAGCCTATGGCCACACACGCGCCCAGCGCGAGCACAAGAATCATGGCACACTTGCCCAGCACGCTCATAAAGCGGCCTACGAAGCTCCAGAAACCGCCGCCGGAATTGACAGCCCCGCCATGGTAGGGCGGCGGCACGGTCTCGCTCAGCACCGTGCGCCCCACCCCGTCGACCGTGACGGAGTGGCCCTGCATCTCAAGTATCTGGCGGGAGTTCTGCGCCGGGGGCACTATCATCCAAGCCAGCAGGTAAAGAATCAGGAGCCACGGCATAGTGTAGGGCACAAACGCAAGCACAACCAGGAACAGGCGCATCAGGTTGCAGTTCCAGCCCAGGTAGTTGGCCAGTCCGCTCACGACGCCTCCCAGCACGCGGTGCTGCACGTCGCGATAGAGGGTTTTCTTGCCGGGCATATTGATGGAGATGAACGGACGGTTGTCTTCCTCCTCTTGCTCGGGCGCAGCGCTGTCGGCCTTCGGCTCGTTGCCGGACAAAGCCTCGGGCGAACCCATGCGCTCTATCACCTCGTTCACGTCTGCTATCTCCACGGGCACACCGCTGCGTCCCACCCTGTCGTCGAATATCTCGGAAATGCGAGCTTCGATGTCCACCACTATTTCAGCACCCTCTTCGCCCGGGAATGCGGCACGCAGCTGGGTGAAATAGTTCTGGAGCAGGTTGTAGGCGTCTTCGTCGATGTAGAAGACTTTGCCGTTTATATTTGCGGGAAATGTTCGCTTCATTTTTCAAAGTTTTGCAGGTGATTGATTGAGTGACTGATTTCAGACCATGCCGCATCGAGCTGTTCGATAAACTCTTCGCCCAGCGGCGTGAGCGAGTAGTATTTGCGGGGTGGCCCCGAGGGCGACTCTTGCCAGCGGTAGGCCAGCAGGCCGTCGTTTTTCAGGCGCGTGAGCAACGGATAGAGCGTGCCTTCCATCACTATCAGGTGGGCATCTTTCATGCGGCTGATTATCTCCGAGGCATAGGCGTCGCCATGCTTGAGAAGGAGCAGCACGCAATATTCCAGCATCCCCTTGCGCATCTGTGATTTTAGATTTTCTATGTTCATCTCTCGATATAGATTGTAGGGGTTTGTTTCTCTTTCACGATGCAAATTTAAGCACTTCTATAATACTATGCAATACATAGTACTATAATTAACATTGATTAACTTTTCGTAGCCATTTTTCAAATATTCGTTAAATAGCAGCCCGTTATTAAACTATTTGTCATCCTGAATGTCTTATTTGTACAAGCTTCAAAAACCAAGTACAAGTAATAGAGTAAAATAAATAGAGGCGCCGACTCGCGAAGAATCGGCGCTTTTTTTTCGCCGGCATCAAAATATTGCCGAACAAGTCGCGTTATATTAATATATGAGAAAACTACTCAACCGCAGCATAATTCTTATTGCCGCCTCGGCCCTTTTGGCCGGTTGCGGCGGCTCCAAGCTGTCGACGGCCATGGAGCAACAGGCACGCGGCGAATATTTCGATGCGTCCAAAACCTACAGGAAGATATACAACAAACTGAAGAAGCCCGAGGAGCGTCCGCTGCGCGGCGAGGTGGCCTTCCACATAGGCGAATGCAGCGAGAAGCTCAACCAATATGCACGCGCAGCGGCCGCCTACCAGAATGCGGCCCGCTACGGCTATGCCGACTCCACCCTGCGGCTGCGCATAGCACGGATGCAACATGCCGACGGCAAATACGGCCCCGCCATAAAGGCCTATGAGGAGCACCTGAAATATCATCCCGACGACAACGACGCACGCACGCGGCTGGCCGGCGCCCGCCTGGCCGAGCAGACTAAGGGCAACAACACGCGCTACATCGTGCGCCAGCCCAAGCTGTTCAACAGCAGCCGCTCCGACTATGCGCCCATGTATCGCCAGGAACCGCAGGAACAACTGTTCTTCACCTCTACGAGCGAGAAGTCCAGCGGCCAGCGCAAGAGCGAAATCACGGGAATGAAGAACGGCGATGTGTGGGTGGCGTCGAAAAACGAGCGCGGCGAGTGGCAGCGTCCCGAGCCGGCCGAGGGCGAACTGAACACTGAGCTCGACGAGGGCATCGTGAGTTTCTCGCCGGACGGCCAGACCATGTATCTGACCAAAGCACGCCGCGAGCTCAACGCTCCCACCGGAGTGGAAATATACACCTCGCAACGCTCCGATGCCAAGTGGAGCGCTCCCGTGAAGTTTGAAATCACGGCCGACACGCTCAGCAGCTACGGCCACCCGGCAGTGTCGCCCGACGGCCGCTGGCTCTACTTCACCAGCGACATGCCCGGCGGCAGCGGCGGCCTCGACATCTGGCGCATAAACCTGAACGAGCGCCGTGGTTCGCTCGAAAACCTGGGCGAGTGGATAAACACTCCCGGAAATGAATCGTTCCCCTACGTGCGCGGCGATTCCCTGCTCTACTTTGCCAGCGACGGGCATCCCGGCTACGGAGGCCTCGATATCTTCTGTGCTCGCCTGNTGCCNTCCGGNGGATGGCAGGNGACCAANATGNGCAAGCCCCTGAACTCGNCCGGCGACGACTTCGGCATCACATTCACGCAGGGCGAAAACGGTTTTTTCAGCAGCAACCGGCGCGACGGCCGCGGCTACGACCATATATATTCCTTTGAGTTGCCCGACTTGAAAATCATCATCCAGGGATGGGTGCTTGACCGCGATGAAGAACCGGTGCCCAATGCCGTGATACGTATCGTGGGCCGCGACGGCAGCAACCAGAAACAGATTGCCCGCCCCGACGGCTCTTTCTCCTTCCCGCTTGAGCGCGGCGTGAGCTATGTGATGCTGGCCGGCGCGAAGGGCTATCTCAATGCCAAACAGGAATTTACGAGCGACGCCGCCGAGGAGGATGCCGTGTACGACGTGGATTTCATCCTGGCATCCATCACAAAGCCGGTGGTGATCGACAACATCTTCTACGACTTTGACCGCGCCACGCTGCGCCCGGAAAGCAAGACGGCGCTCGACGAGATGGCCCAGGTGCTTCGCGACAACCCCAATGTTACGATAGANATGGCCTCGCACACCGACCGCCATGGCACGGACGAATACAACATCAACCTGAGCGGCCGGCGGGCGCAGTCGGTAATCGACTACCTTATCAGCGTGGGCATCGCCCCGGACAGGCTGCAATCGCAGGGCTACGGCGAGTCGCGCCCGAAGACCATCACGAAAAAACTGGCACGCGAATATCCTCAGTTCAAGGAAGGCGACGTGCTCACGGAGGAATACATCGAAGCGCTGTCGCCCGACGACCAGGACGTGGCCGACCAGATAAACCGTCGCACGGAATTTCAGGTGCTTTCGATAGACTATCAGATGTATTGACATGAGATTCCGCACCGAGATAGAGCCGATAAAGGCTGCCCCGATAGCGGCAGACGCACGCCTGGTGTTCCTTGGGTCGTGCTTTGCCGACAATATGGGAGCACGCCTGCAGGAGCAGGGCATGGATGTGGTGCACAACCCCCTGGGCCCGCTGTTCAATCCGGCCTCTCTNGCGCGGGTTNTNGCNAAGGCTCTCGACGGCNGCTTATACACGGCCGACGAACTCACGCTGCGCGATGGGATTTACCATGCACTCGACTGGCCGCTGCGCTTCAGCGGCGCCGATGCATCGCAACTGCTCGAGGCGCTCAACGAACGGTTCGCCGAACTCCGCACTGCGATTGACCGCGCCGACGTGCTGTTCGTGACCTTCGGGACGGCGTGGATTTTCCGCCTGCTCGAAACAGAGGCCATCGTGGGCAACTGCCACAAACTGGCAGCATCGGAGTTCAGGCGCGAACGCCTGACGGCAGAGGCTATCGTAGAGCTGTGGACACCCCTGCTCTGCCGGCTGCGCGCGGCGGGGAAGCGTGTGGTCTTCACCGTGAGCCCCGTGCGCCATGTGGCCGACGGCCTGCACGGCAACAATATCAGCAAAGCCACACTGTTGCTGGCCGCGGATGCACTCGCGGCCGAGTATTTCCCCGCCTATGAAATCGTGTGCGACGACCTGCGCGACTATCGGTTCTACGCCGCCGACCTCAAGCACCCGTCGGAAGAGGCTGTGGAATACATTTATGAGAAATTTGCCGGAGCTTACTTTTCTCCGGCCACTATAGAAATACTAAANGCGCGACNGGCCGCCNTACTGAGNGATGCCCACCGCCCCGGAAACAACAAGCTATGAAATTTACCCTCGAAGATATATCCGGCATCACTGGAGCACGCGTGGAAGGCGCTCCTTCCGCTCCCACCATCGACACATTGCTCACCGACAGCCGCACGACCGTCGACCCGGCAAGCAGTCCTCTGTTCGTAGCCCTGCGCACAGGCAGCGGCGACGGCCACAGGTTTATCAAGGACGCTTATCGCCGCGGCGTGAGAGCCTTCATCGTCAATGAAGTGCCCGCCGTGATGAGCGCGGTATCGGATGCCACGTTCCTCGTGGTGCCCGACACCCTCGAGGCCCTGCGCCGGCTGGGCGAAGCTGCCCGGGCCGCCTACAGGGGCACCGTGATAGGCGTGACGGGAAGCCGCGGCAAGACACAGGTGAAGGAACTGCTCTACGCCGCCTTGCTGCCCGAGGCATGGCGCTCGCCCCGCTCGTGGAATTCACAGATAGGCGTGCCGCTGAGCCTCTACGCCATTGATCCCGACAGCAAATATGCCATCATAGAGGCAGGTATCGACGGGCCCGGCCAGATGGAGACGCTGGAGCACATGATAAGGCCGGATATGGGCATTTTCACGGCCATCACGTCGGAACACGACGCCGGTTTCCGTTCGCGCCACCAGAAAATCAGCGAGAAAGCCTGCTTGTTCAAGGACTGCGCCACGGTGGTGTGCGACTGCCGCGTTCCCGAGATTGCGCACACCCTGCGGGAGAACAATCCCTCTGCCCGTATTATCGAGGAAAACGGAAAGGAGCAGATAGTGGCCCGCGTGCTGAAGCTGCTCGGGCGGGAAATAGACGAAAAGGCGAGCGACGCCATGGCGCGTGTGCGCGATGTATCGACACGCATCGACGTGAACGAGGGCATGAGCGGCAGCCTGGTGCTGCTCGACAACTTCACCCCGGACTATCCGTCTCTCGACGCCGCCCTCGACTTCATGGAGCGTCGCGCCACTGCCGGGCGTACCCCCACCCTGATTCTCGGCGACCTGATGCACGACGCCGACGCCACCCCGGAGCAGGTGCATCAATTATACGCCTCTCTGGCCGCGACCTTGCGCCACCGTGCTGTCAACCGCCTCATAGGCGTGGGCCGGGAGATAGGCGCCCACCGCGATGTTTTCGACCCGCTCACGGCCTCGGAGTTTGTGGAGAACTCCGACGACTTCATCCGGCGCTATTCGGGAGGTGATTTCGACCACGAGCTCATTCTGCTGCATGGCGATGCCAAGGCCATGCGCCCCATAAAGAACATGCTGGCAAACGCCGCCCACGACACTGTGCTGGAGGTGAATCTCGACGCCATGGTGCACAATTTCAACGCTTTCCGTGCACTTCTGCCGCCCGACACCGGAATAGTGGCCATGGTCAAGGCATCGGCCTACGGCATCGGAGCCATCGAGGCCTCAAAGACGCTGCAGAGCCACGGCGCCACTTATCTTGCCGTTGCAGTGGTGGAGGAAGGCGTGGCCCTGCGCGACGCCGGAATCACCATGCCCGTAATGGTGATGAATCCTATCACAACGAATTTCAGGGCGCTGTTCAACTACCACCTGGAGCCGTCGGTCTTCTCTCTGTCCGAGCTGAAACACATAGCCCGGGAAGCCGAGCTGGCCGGTTGCGAACGCGTGAACGTACACATCAAGCTCGACACCGGAATGCACCGCACCGGTTTCAGCCCGGAAGAGATTCCTGCGCTTGCCGCCGAACTGAAGCAGCTCCCGCACATACACGTTTCCTCCACTTTCAGCCACCTGGCCACTGCCGATTGTCTCGACCAGGACGACTACACACGGCTGCAGCTGACGCGATTCAAGGAAATGAGCGAACAACTGTCGCAGCTGCTGGGGCAGCCCGTGAGACGACACATCCTCAACACCGCAGGCATGATGCGCTTCGGCAGCGAGGCTTGCGCCTACGATATGGGACGGCTGGGAATCGGTCTCTACGGCATATCCCCCCTGCCCGCATCGCACACACCCATGCAGCTCAAGCCCGTGGCGGCGCTGTACACCACCATAATAGCCCTGCGCCGCTATCCGGCCGGTACCACCGTGGGCTACGGACGCCGCGGCAAGCTCGAAAGAGAATCTGTGATAGCCACGCTGCCCATAGGATACGCCGACGGTATCGACCGAAGGCTGGGATGCGGAGCAGCGAGCTTCCGCGTGCGGGGCGTCGACTGTCCCACCGTGGGCAACATCTGCATGGACATGTGTATGATAGATGTCACCGACGCGGCAAATGCCGGCATCGGCGACACAGTGGAGATTTTCGGGCCTACGCTGCCCATAGAGCGCCTGGCCGAGGCTCTGGGCACCATTCCTTATGAGGTGCTTACGCGCGTGAGTCCGCGCGTCCGCCGCATCTACTATCACGAGTAGCGCGACCGCCTATTCGTCGCGATACGGGGGCAACGGCAGGCGCGAGGGGCGTATGAGCACCCGCAACGGCGAACCGAAGTTGAAGTAGTTCAGGCACCAATTGAAGAACACCATCACCTTGTTGCGCATACCCATTAGGCTCATCAGGTGGACGCCCATCCAAAGCACCCACGCAAAGAAGCCGCTGAAATGCGTCTTGCCCATGTCCACCACCGCGCGGTTGCGGCCAATCGTGGCCATGGAGCCCTTGTCGTTGTACTCGNATTTCGTGGTAAAGGCGCCACGGTTGAGATTACGGGCGAGGGTGCGCGCCTGCTGAATGGCNGGCTGGGCCACCTGNGGGCAGCCCTTGGGGAAACGCTCGTCGGAGTGCATGGCTATGTCGCCTACGGCGAACACGCCNTCAAGACCTTCCACGCGATTGTATTCATCCANCGNGAAACGGCCTCCGCGACCGGCTTTCANATCGGTGCCGGTGAGCTCAAACGGCACGCCAGTGACACCGGCCGTCCACATGACGGTCTCGGCGTGAAGCTCGGTACCGTCGACAAACGACACAACACCATCGGCCACAGACTTCACCGTGCGCTGCAACTCCACATCCACCATCAGTTCGCGGAGCGACTTGAGGGCATCGCGGCTGGACGCTTCCGACATGGTTCCCAGCACCTTGNCGCTACCCTCCACAAGAATCACCTTCACATCGTCCGAGGAAACGCCGGGATATTCGCGGGGCACGATATAGCGCTTCATCTCGCCCAGGGCACCGGCCACTTCGACGCCGGCAGGGCCGCCACCCACCACTACAAAGGTGAGTAGCGCCTCACGCTTGGCGGGGTCCGGCTCGAAACTGGCACGTTCGAGACGGCCGAGAATAGCATTGCGGGCGCGCACGGCCTCCGGCACGGTCTTCATCGTGTACACATGCTCGTCGAGCCCCTCGATGCCGAAGAAATTATTGGTAGTGCCGGCCGCTATCACGAGTTTGTCAAACTCGATGCGCTCGTACTGCGTGACCACACAGCGCGCGGCCATGTCTATTTCCGTGACCTTGCCATAGTGGAATCGCGCGCCTTTCATTTTCTGCACGCGCAGCTCACGCCGCACAGGAAATGCTATGTTCGAGGGCTCCAGCCCGCTGGAGGCCACCTGATAGAACAGCGGCGGGAAACTGTGATAGTTGCGGCGGTCCACTATCACGATGTCGTATTTCGATTTGTCGAGGTGCTTTGCAAGATTGAGGCCACCGAAACCGGCGCCTATTATTACGATTTTTTCTTTTTTCTGATTCTCCATAATGCGTGAGTTTATGAAATTATAACACGCGAAATCGCAAGTGGTTCTCTCACTGCGGAGAAAATGAAAACGCACGGTTTCCATGGAGTGGAGAAACCGTGCGTTTCATGCCTCGGGCAAGAAATCAGCGCAGGCGCAATTTCTGGCCGGGACGCAATGTGCTCTTCGAGGAAATGCCGTTGAGCTTGCAGATTGTGGCAACCTTCGTGCCGTTCTTGGCCGCTATGCGGCCCAGGGTGTCGCCCTTGCGCACCACATAGGTCTTGCTGCCCGTGCTGCCGCTCTTCGAGCCTGCCGACTTGGGAGGAGCCACATAGGGATGCTTGGCGCGGTAGACCTTTGCGTACTCCTCATTTGCTTCGGGCGAGAAGTTGCGTGCATTCTGATATGTGCGCTTGTCGAACACATACACATCGGTGTGCGTGGTCTGGTTGGCGAAGTCGAAGATGGCGCTGGGGTTGATGGCGTAGCCCATGTAGCGGGTTTCAAAATGCAGGTGGGGACCGGTGGAGCGGCCGGTATTGCCACCGAGCGCTATGGGCTGGCCGGCCTTCACATACTGGTCGGGCTCAACGAGGAACTTCGACAGATGGCCGTAAACGGTCTCAAGGTCGTTGGTGTGGCGGAGCACCACGTAGTTGCCGTAGCCGCGACGCTCGAAGTTGGTGATGCGCACGCGGCCATCGAAAGCGGCATACACCGTGTCGCCTATATTCACTTTCAGATCCACGCCCTTGTGCATGCGGCGGAAACGGCGGCGATAGCCATAGGGCGACGTGAGATAGCCGGGCACGGGCATCGCAAATTTCGACACATCGATTTCGGCGGTTTCAGGCACCTCGATACCGGCGTAGCAGTTGACGTGCTGACTCTCCCACCCTTCGGTGTAGATGTCGAACTCGGGCTCTTCCTCCTCGCTGAAGATGGTTTCGAGATATTTCTTGGTGTTGTCTACCTGCGCGGCGGTATTGCCCTGGTTGGCGAGCAGGTCGCCATGACGCTGGGCGTGCTGGCCGGGCAGCTGATAGTTTTGTGCAGTGGCCAGCGCGCTTCCTGCAAGAAGCACAACCAGCGACGCACTGAATTTTTTAATGTATTGAGAGAGAATCATCATAGTCGTTTTAGCAGTTTGTTGACCGAGATTCTATCAAGCCTAATGACTACAACCCCAATAAGGTGCTT
>WFLX010049620.1_pt1 | contig 16192 bp, 6 predicted proteins | sample 4967041 | NCBI WGS metagenome assembly WFLX01 (sample SAMN12857096, study PRJNA449069) | gut metagenome | isolation source: stool from male and female vole | host: Microtus ochrogaster | place: USA:Florida | collected 2017 | reverse complement strand
CGTTGAGCCTTGTTGGTACTAATGGCGACGTTTCTACCAACTGGCTGATTTCAACTTATCTTCTCCTGACTTTTGCTGAACTGCTGCTCTCTTCCATGGGTATTTCGTTCGTTTCAAAAGTTGCACCTCCTAAACTAAAAGGCTCTATGATGGGCGGTTGGTTTGCCGCAACTGCTGTTGGCAACTATCTCGTTTCCATTCCCATGCTTCTGTGGGGTAAAATTCCTACCTATGCCGTATGGGCAATTCTCGTTGGCCTCTGTCTGCTTTCGGCTGCATTCCTGTTCTCGCAGATGAAGAAGCTCGAAGCCGCTACCGGCGATATGCCCGAAGTTCCTGTTGANGAAACTCTNGCTGATCCCGNTGAATAATGGAAAATATTGACGAAAACAACCTCGGCTCGCTCCCGGAAAACGCNTTCCGGGAGTTGGGAGCCGACGAAGAATATAAGCCGATTCTTCATCCNGCNCANGACACCAAGGAGGTTACNCCCTATTCCGTGGGCATGGGTCTGCTGCTCGCCGTAATCTTTTCGGCAGCTGCTGCCTATCTTGGCCTGCGCGTCGGCCAGGTATTTGAGGCCGCAATTCCCATTGCTATCATAGCCGTGGGCCTCAGCCAGGCTCTGAAAAAGGATAATCCGCTCGGCCAGAACGTAATTATCCAGTCNATCGGNGCNTGCTCNGGCGTTATNGTNGCCGGTGCGATTTTCACNCTGCCNGCGCTCTATATCCTCCAGGGCACATATCCCGAAATTACCGTTAACTTCCTGCAGATTTTCATGTCGTCGCTCCTGGGCGGTATTCTCGGCATACTCTTCTTTATTCCTTTCCGAAAATATTTCGTTAAGGATATGCACGGCAAATATCCCTTCCCCGAGGCAACCGCTACCACTCAGGTGCTCGTATCGGCTCAGGCCAAGGGCTCGGGCTCGCAGGCCAAGACCCTCATCATAGCTTCGCTCATCGGCGGCGTTTACGACTACATAGTCGCCACTTTCGGGTGGTGGGCTGAAACGGTCACAACCACCGCCGCCACATGGGGACAGGCTATAGCCGACAAGTTCAAGGTTGTTATGAGCTGCAACACCGGCGCAGCCCTGCTCGGCCTCGGCTACATCGTTGGACTGAAATACGCATTTGTAATCTTTGCAGGCTCCGTGTTCGTGTGGTGGATAATTGTTCCGCTGCTCGGAAGCTCGGCCGATATGGCTGCTCTTTCGCCCCAGCAGATTTTCAGCGACCACGCACGCCTGATTGGNATTGGTGGCATTGCTATGGCCGGCATTATCGGTATTGTCAAGTCATGGCCAATTATNATGCAGGCCGTTGGCCTTGCCGCCCGCGAGTTTAAAGGCGGTGCCGACAAGTCGGCCAAGCCTGTTCGCTGGCAAACCGATTTGTCGATGAAGTCGGTTGTGGCCTATATGGTTCTTGCCCTTGCCGTTGTTTTCCTCTTCTTCTGGCTTGGAGTTATCGGCACACTTTGGCAGGCNGCGGTTGCNTGGCTNGTNGTAACGGTAATCGCCTTCNTGTTTACCACCGTTGCTGNTAANGCTATTGCTATAGTAGGGTCTAATCCGGTTAGCGGCATGACTCTGATGACGCTGATTATCGCTTCGGCCATTTTCGTCGCTATCGGTCTGAACGGCACTAACGGCATTGTTGCCGCAATGGTTATCGGCGGCGTNGTNTGCACNGCGCTNTCAATGGCCGGCGGCTTTGTTACCGACCTCAAGATCGGCTACTGGGTTGGCTCGACTCCCCGCAAGCAGGAATCATGGAAATTCCTGGGCACTCTCGTCAGCGCAGCCACTGTTGGCGGCGTGATTCTGCTGCTCAACCAGGTTTATGGTTTTTATGTAACTCCGGAGCATCCGAATCCCCTCGTTGCTCCCCAGGCCAATGCCATGGCAAAAGTTATCGAGCCGCTGATGATGGGCGGCGAAACTCCGTGGATTTACTATTTCTGCGGTGCAGTTCTTGCGTTGCTTCTCAATTGGCTTGGAGTTCCGGCGCTGGCCTTCTGCCTTGGCATGTTTATTCCGTTGAGTCTTAACACTCCGATGCTTGTTGGCGGTGCTGTTGCCTGGTTTGTGCAGCACTCGTCGAAAGATACTGCCGTTAGCTCCGCCCGCCACGACCGCGGCACACTCATCTCCTCCGGCCTCATTGCCGGTGGCGCGCTCTTTGGCGTGTTTGCCGCCCTTACCAAGTTCTGCGGCTATGAGTATGTTAATCCGCTGTCTGAAGGTTTGACCCAGACCCTGGGCTTGATTGCATACGCTGCTTTGATCGCCTACGTTTGGTGGGCAAGCTGCCGTGAGGATAAAAAACTCAACTGATAAAGAGATCCTGCGGCTGNCCATTCCGGCCATAGTCGCCAATATAACAACCCCGCTGCTCAGCTTGGTCGACGTTGCAATTGTCGGCCATCTGGGCAGCGCGGCCTTTGTCGGGGCCATAGCTGTCGGCGGCTCACTGTTCAATATGCTCTATTGGTTTTTCGGCTTTCTCCGCTTCGGCACTTCGGGGCTTACAGCGCAGGCTGTGGGCCACAAAAATGCCGAGGAACAATGGCTGATAGGGCGCAGGTCGGTCTTTATCGGTCTGCTTTTCGGCTGCCTGCTGATTTTGCTTCAAAAGCCGTTGGGCGAGTTGGCGCTCTTTGTTATGGACCCTGATGAGCCTACGCGTACGCTGGCTCTGACCTATTTTTCGGTTCTTATATGGGGCGCTCCTGCGGTTTTGATGCAATATGCGCTGACAGGCTGGTTCGTCGGCAGTCAGGACACACGCTCGCCAATGGTGATTTCCCTGACAATCAATGTTGTCAATATCCTTGTATCGCTGATTCTTGTTTATATCTTCAAGTTAGAAATCCGTGGCGTGGCTTCCGGAACATTGGTGGCTCAGTGGGTTGGCTGCCTGCTCGGATTTATAATGGTCATCAGACGCGGTGGCTTAAAGTTTCAAAGGTCGGGCCTGAAGCTGCCTTGGAGGCCATTCTTTACGGTTAATGTCAGCATCTTTCTGCGCACGCTTTGCCTCATTGCGGTTACGGTTTGGTTTACCCGCGCCGGAGCGCGCCTGGGCGATGTTATTCTCGCGGTGAATACCTTGTTGCTTCAGCTGTTTACACTATTCTCCTATTTCATGGATGGTTTTGCATTTGCGGCAGAGGCGATGTGTGGTCGCCTCTATGGAGCCTTGCAATTTGAGCAATTGCGTGCCCTGATCAGGAGATTCATGTTATGGGGTGGGGCCGTTGCCCTGCTCTTTACGGCGCTATATGCAATTGGTGGCGATGCCTTTTTGAGGTTGCTGACCGACGACGGAGTGGTTATCAACGCCGCCCGGGAATTCAAATTGTGGGGTGCGGCTATTCCGCTTGCCGGATTCATGGCCTTTACATGGGACGGCATCATCGTAGGCATTACCCGCACCAAACTGATGCTCATATCAATGGCTGCGGCAACGGCCGTTTTCTTCGCTCTCTGGTGGGTACTTACACCTCTATGGGGCAACCATGCGCTCTGGCTCGCCTTCATTGCCTATCTGCTGACCCGCGGCCTACTTCTCGCCGCCCTCACTAAATTGGGTTAGCGGGCGAGGGAGAGGTTGCAGGTCAGGCCGTAGCCGGTATTGGAGGTGGGGAAGGCCGAATTGGAAACCAGCGGGGTGTTGACCTGATGCTCAAAGAACATGCCAAGTTGGATTCGTTTCGACAGGTTATATTTGGCCGTAACGTTGATGTTGAGGTTTCTTGTGCCCGAGGTCGCCTGCGTATAGTTTGACTCTATGCGGCGAATCAGGGCCTGGCTCTCGGTGAGTTTGAAGTCGGCGTTGAGGTCAATGTCGTGTGAGGTGGAAGTTCCTTTTCCGGCAATCTTAAATATTTTTGCCAGGTTCACTATTTTATAACCTGCGCCAATCGTTATGCCGCGCTGGGTGGCTTCAACAAGCTGACCGGCCGACGAATTGAGCGTGAGCGTACGCTGCTCGGTCCATTCGGCATTGAAGCGCAAATCGTTGTTGAGGGTAACCTTTATGCCGGCCAAAGGCGAGAAACGTTCCTGGATGGTAACGGATGCGATGTTGTAGGGCGAAGAAGGAATCGGCGAACCCGTAAGCTCATCGAGGGTAAAGCCCATATCGTTATTGGAACCGCCTGCTGCAACCCAGTTAAGGAAGCCGGAGTAGGAACCTACTGAATATGTACAGAAATATGCGTGGTTGATCGAAACCGACTTAAATACCTTTTTAAGATTGAAAAGGTTGATGAGACCGTCGTAGGTAATTTTCCAGTTTGGCAGAATTGCGGCCAGCGACGGGAATGGGTTTAGATTCTGTTTGCCGGGTTTGGTTCCGGTATAGGCTGCGAGAAATGCGGGAATAAGAACGTCGGACGACGTTGCCGACACTCCGCCATTTGCCTTGTTAAACGGTTTGCCGGCCAACGGATTTCCTTGCATAAAGCCGCCTGACGGGTAGTTGACTCCGCGATAGCGGTCTTCTACCCTTTGGGCCATGACGGGAATATAGTCGAGGAACCGCTGGAAGTTCGGGTCGGCATAACCGTCGTCAGCCTTTGAGGTGCGCAGGGCCGTGCGGATGGCGCAATGCGTTTTGGTGTATGTGCCGGAACGGGAGGTCGGCATGTCGTCATACATGAATTGCACGGAGTTAGTGCGCGAATCGTTGCGGTCGGCGTTGAGCGAAATTTTCAGCCCGGGTATTGGCTCAAGAGTGCCTTCAAACCTGATTTCAAGCGAATGGTTGGATACTGCCGGCGATGTCTGGCCGTCGTTAAGCAACAGCCAGCCGCGTTCCTTGGCTTCTTCAACAAAATTATCACCGGCAAAGCCGAAGGCAAAGCCCAGACCGGGAGCCATGGGGCCGTCTCCGTTGCTCTGGCCGAACCCGATTCCCACATTGCGGTTCCAAAGGGGAACCGATAGCGATTGCGAGCGGCGNNTGCGCACCGAAGCGTTGCGGGGCGACATGNGGAAGCGTGACNCANATTGGGCCGNTTCGGTCCAGAAGTTTTTCTTTTCCTTTTCTTTAACTTCGGTAATTGTGAACTTCAGGTTTTTATCGCCGCGGGTAAGAATTTCGACTGAATTTTCGTCAATCGGTTTTGAATCGATGCGGAAGGCTCGGCCGTCGGTTGTGGTTGCGCTTACTCTGACATTCTTCACCTTCAGATTATGGCGGATAACAAGCGATGTGTCGCTCTTGAGCTTAAAGGTGCGTTCGTAACGTTTAGAGCGCTTGGCGCGGTCGCGCGTACGGTCAGCGCTGGAAGTGCGTTTTGCACTGAAGCGCTGGTTCACTTTTTTAAGATAAGGCACTTTGTTGAAAAGACCTTCGAAATTGATGCGTCCGTCGGCCGTCAGATCGCCTTTGTTGGCAATAGTGTTGCCAAACGATTCGCCGGCAACGGTTGCACCGCGGTTCCACTGATAGTTGGCGTTATATTTTGCGGAGCCGGAAAGGAAGTCAAGCACCGGAATCTGATTGAACGGGAGCTTATATTCGGCCGTGAAGGTCTGGTTATAGTTCCAGGGGGTGCCGAGCGAGCGGATGGAGGAGAGCACGGTGTCTTTCCATTCCTTAAACTCGTCGGGGAAGAGGCGCCGGTTAACGGCTCCGGCCGTTTCGTCGATTCGGGCCTGAGTGTTGCTTTCAAAGCGGAAATTTAAATTCTTAGTTATGTTCCATGCAATAGAGAACTTTCTATCCCATAAGAAGTTTTTGCTTACCGAAACGGGGAGCTGGAAATTATCGTCTACTTCCGAGCGTACTTGGTTCTCATAATAATATCGCGAAATATTAGTGGTAAATGCGATATTATTGAACAGGAAGCCGAGTTCCCAGTCGCGAATGAACTTCATTGACTTCTTTTTAGGGTCAATGAGTTTCTGGAAAGGTTTCCATGTGCGTTTATATGGAGTCCAGTTATATTGCAGCGAGCCGCGGTAGTCGTTGGTGTTCTGATATTCGGTTGTGGGGTCGTTGACGTGTTGTTTCGAAAAAGAGAAGTTAACAGTGAAGTTGGCCGGGTCATAGGGCATGGAGTTTTTCGATTTCACGTCAAATTTGAGTCCTGAAATCGAAAAGTTCTGTGTTTTTGTCTCTTCGACAGCAAATGCGCGAATGGAGTCGCGCTGATGTTTTGTTGCGCACTGGTCGAGAGCATCTTTCAGCAACACGTCGGTGTCGAGCGGGTTATATTTGGGCGTGGTTACTTCCGAAGATGTTGAATAGTAAATCGGAGCACGCAGTTTAATTTTTTCGGGCAGGAAGCGTCCGGCATCCACTTGCATTGCGAAGTTGAGCTGGCGGTAGTCGTCCATGCGGCGCTGATTTAGGCTCTGGTCAACATTGCCGAAGCCGGAGGTTTCGTAGTGGCCGGAGAAATTGAATGTGGCAACGTCACTCATCTGCAGGTTAACGTTAGCCTTGGCCGCCCAGCCGCCCGATTCGTCGAAGTCGGTGACCTTGAGTTCGTTGACCCATACGGTACCCGATTTTTCGGTCGAGGAATTATTGCGCACGCCAATGAGCATCACTCTAACGTCGCCAACGGTCGGATTGCCGACAACGGTAATGGTGTTTGCTTCATTATTGGGGTCACGACGCGAAAAACGCGAAGAATATGATGCTCCGGGCTCACCGGAGTTAATAGCCGCGTTACGCTGATTCTTGACGTCGACAAGCGATTGGATTGCGAAGTCAAGATAGTTGGACTCGGGCCAAACCAAATAGCGCTGCGACGCAACCTCATTATTATATCGTCCGGGGGCGGTCAGTTCAAGGGGAACTTCATATTCATAGTAATTCGCCTTAACGTCGGAGCCTAAACGGAGAAATACGGAGAATTGGCCTGAACGCAGGTTCTGAGTATTTTCAATGGGTGCTTCGGCGTGAACCCACATCTGCATGCGCTTATAGTTGCGGAGGTCTTGCTGGGTATTGCGGTAAACACCGCGTGCGTCGCCCGGTTTAATATCGGTCAGAACCATCGACATCGACTGTTCGTTGAGCTGCACAATCTGGCTCTGGCCCGGGTCGGTAATTCGGGTAACTCCGGGGGGAAGCACATAGTTAACCGGTTCGCGACCGGCATTTTCTTCAATGTTGACTACCGACAGGTCAAGCTGACCTTCGGCGGGAGTGTCCGAGCGGTTATTAAGATTGAAGTTATAGCCGCGCCATTCGCCGCGAACCAGCTCGAGGGTGGCGAAGCGGAGGTGGGTCGTAGCGGTAAAACCGGTCATAAACATTCGGGCAAAGCGCACTGCGGTGAAGTCATTGATAGACCCGACTTTGGATTCATAGTTTGCAAGAGGAATCTTGAACTGGAACCACTCCGCTTCAACGTCCTGGCCATCGCGGGTTCTTACGAGCGATACCTGCTTGTCGGTAATGTAGTTGCGCCCTACAACGAAATCCTCCGGACGGATTGAGATTCGATACTGGAAGTAGCGCTCATATTCGTTGAGAGTGTTGTCCTGGTTAATATCTTCAACATCGGGGGTTGAGCGCGCTGACTGATAGAGGGGATCGTCGGCATCTTCGGCCGACAGGGAGTTGCCCTCAACGCCATTATAGCGCTTATAGCGTTCAAGAATCGACAGGCGCTCGGCATCATAGTCATTACCGCGATAGAAGTGGTAGTTGTCGCCGGCCGGGTCGTTCAGCGGTGAAAATCTGTCGGCTTGCATGCGGGTGAGGGCATCCGGCGCAAGTTTCTGGCGCAGATTGGTGAGAAACTCGGCGTAGGATGGCGACTCATATTCTTCGGAGTTGATCAGACCGTCAAGCCCTACGTCTTGATAAACGCGCGAACCGGAGTTATTATCGAATGAATAGGTTAGCGATGACTGGGTGGAAACACGTCCCCAAGCGGTTTCACGCATATATTGGTTATTGCCGTCGTAGGGCACACCGTTTTCGTAGCTCTTGAAGCCGTCGCGAAGAATATCTTCTGAAACTTCGCCGAAGTTGAGGTANAGATCACCGCCGTCGAGATTACCCGCTTCCGGGTCAAGAAACGGGTTCATCATCCAGAACTGGACGTATTCAATATTGTTTTGCTCGAAGTTGGTCGTTTCCAAGCGGCGCATAATGCCGCCCCAGCGTGCCGACGGGTTCTGCAGGGCGCCCTGGCTGTCGATGTTTGTCGCATCGAGGTTATACGGGCCGCGTTCGGTGGGGTAGAAGCTTAGGTTAAGGGTTTGAATAAGATTGGTTTCGCCGTAGGTGAGTTCTCGGCCGGGGAATATTTCGGTCGATGTTACCTCGCGCACATAGGGGTTGGACAGTTGCTTAAGGTCTGACTTTATGTAGCCCGGGCAGAGCGATGAGTTGCGTTGGGTAAACAGGCGGTCGATATAGTACCAGTTNAGNANGGCGCGACCGTAGCCGTAGGCGGGGTCATTGCTTAGAGTGCTTTCGGGGAACATCGACGGCGTCGATGCCAGGCTCCAGGCGTAGGGCGATTTCAGGTCGATGCCGGTTTGCGTTGATTCAAAATCGTCGACATAGCTTGAGCCGCGGTTTGAACCCGATTTTTGTTTATGGGGTACGAGCTGGGCAAATTCACCCTGAACCGAAATCTTCGAAGGAGCAACTGCGTTGACCGTAGGAATAAGATTTAGCCAGTTTGTTAGCCACTGAAACTCCTTATTATAATTGAAATTGAAGCCCCAGATAGTGTTGTTGACCGTTTCCTCGCCGATGCCAACCTTTTCTGTAAGTGCTTTTTCGCCATAGTGCATCAGGGTGAACCCGGCGTTGAAGTCTTTCGAAAACTTATAGTTGAGGTCGAGCCCCATAAGAGTTTTGCGCTCCANGGAAAACANNCCCTGGTCTTCGAGAGTAACCGANACNTTNTGGCCCGAATCGAGAATGCTCTGGTTAATGATGGTCACTTCGCCATTGGCGTAGTCGACTATATAGTCGGAGTTTTCGGTCAGNGTAACNCCGCCGGCGGTTACGATTACCGAACCNCGCGGAACGTTATATGCGTTGAGCGAAATGCGCGAGCCGTCGGAACCCTGATATTCGCCGGTGAGCATGAATTTATTCTTATCGGCNAACTGCTGAGCNACTACCCGGGTTGAGTCGTANAGCTGGGTATAGACGTATTTGTCGGAGANTGACTTATTGCCGATAGCTTGCTCNAGGTGGGCGCCAAANGGCTCGGCCACAGGGAAGATAACCTTGCCGGTCGANGGGAAAATCGTGTANCCGTCGAGGTAGTCNAACATGCCGTCGGGGTTNCCCTCCTGGTTTGAGTCGAGGCGGTCCAGGCCCATAACCTGCAGCAGGGTTTTATTTTCCATGCCGGGAACGGGCAGGTAGTTGATTGCCGTGCCGGTTGTGTCGCTTAGATATTTAATCTGAAGTTTGAAGTTATTTTGCGTCACTCTGCTCGCCCCGAGCGAATATACGTTTTTCATCATCAGTCGCCAGTTTGGCCATCGGGGAGACTGGGTGGTACCTTTAAGGAGCTTGACGTATATATTGTCGGAAGTGGTGGTAATATCATCGGAAAACTCGCCTACTTGATAAACACGTCCGTTATAGGTGTATTCGTAGGCAACGGCGAGCACCTCGTCGGCGTTGAGGGTTGTGCGCAGCGAAATGTAGCCGAGAGTAGCGTTCAGCGAGTACTCGTTTGACGAGAGCAGCCGCGCTGATTCGACTTTTTCATAATCGCGACCTCCTTCAAANCCCATNGCGCTCAATGGGGCCAGCGCCTGGGTNACNGAGTTAATCTGGCGAGCTTCGGGATACTGGTCTTTAATCGTCTGCAACAGGTTGTTTGAGCTGTTCGACGGATTAGGCTGGGCGCCGTTCGGCTGCCAATAGGGGCAGTCAAGGTCTTCGTTTTCGCCCAAGTCCATAAAGGCCACCAGGTTACGGCTTTCGTTAAAGTTTGAGTTCTTATTGGTGATCCAAACCTGAACGCGAGTAATGTTTACGCCGGATGAAACGAATGGTAGCTTCGATGCGAAGCGGTCATAGTTGCGTCGGAAGAAATGGCTGAGGAAAAAGTGGCGGTTTTCGTCGTAGTTGTCGGCGTTGATTGAGAATTTTGTTGTTTGCTTACCTCCTTTGGAGCTGACGGACTTAGACTCGGAATTTTGTTGNGAAATCAGTCCCTGAACNGTNAGTTTGCCAAACTGGAGTTTGGTTTTGAAGCCGAAAAGCGAAGTGGCGCCGCGAATCAGCGACGACCCTGACGTGAAGCTTACGTTACCCGCTTCGATTGATTGCACAATATCATCTTCCTCGCCCTGATAGTTGAGGTTTAGGTTTTTGGAGTCAAAGTCAAATGTGGCGTCGGTGTTGTACGACATGTTGAAACTCAACCGGTTGCCAACACTTGCCTGAATCGAAGCCTGGATTTTCTGGTCGAAATCAAAGTAGGTTTTGCGGCGGGAGTCGAGGTTGAGGGCGGGGTTGTCTGTTTTATTCGACTTGATACCCATTGATATCAGAACGGAGCCGGTTGTTTTCAGCGACACACCTCCTGGGCCGAAGATTTTTTCCAGCGGGCCGAGCGAAAAATTCATGTCGAGAATATTAAACGGCTCTTTGGTCGCTTCGTTACGGAGCAGCTCGGCGTTGCGGCGCTTCCAGTAGCGGCCTAATGTCTGGCGGGTTTGCCATTGCTCATATTCTTTCTTTGATAGCGCGAACGGAGTTACCAGATCTTCTTTGCCTAACCGAACGTGGACGATATATGACTGGGTCAGCGGATCATATTCGGCTTCGGTAGTTATGTTTTGCGGCTGATTGAGATCCTGGGTGAACTCCCATTGCATCAGCTCCTGAAAGTTGCGCGGAATGGTGGGGCGCACGTCGCGGCGACCGTCGGGAAGAATGGTGTCCATCTTCTCGCCGGCAAAAGGCTTCATGGGAATTGTTGGCGGAGGAGCCTGAATTTGAGGCTCATAGTATTGGCTATAAGCACTTTCTGCTCCAAACCCGACTGTCAGTAGGGCAAGGAGTAAGCGTATGTATATATTTTTAAGGTGCTTAGAGCGGAATGTCATGACTGCTTATTTAACGCACAAATCTGCCGTATATTGCATCGGTGGAAAACATTTTGGTCCCTTCGGGTGTTAGAAGGTAAAAATCACTTTTCAACTACTATTATTATGAAGCTTACCTTTCTCGGAACCGGAACCAGCACCGGAGTACCCCAAATCATGTGTGACTGCCCAACTTGCCGCAGCCGCGACGAACACGATAAACGTCTGCGCTGTTCGGCAATGGTTACTTACAAAGATAAAAATATACTTATTGACTGCGGACCCGATTTCCGCCAGCAAATGCTTGCTCAGGGCTCTCCGATGCTTGAAGCACTTTTGGTTACCCACAGCCACTACGATCATGTGGGGGGCGTTGACGATCTCCGGCCTTATTGCGCCATGGGCGACGGTTTTCCGATTTATTGTCGTCCCGACGTTGCCGGNGACNTGCGCGACCGAGTTCCCTATTGTTTTGCCGAAGCGCCGTATCCCGGAGTGCCTGCGTTTAATATAACTGAAATAACAACCAAGCCGTTTAATGTTGCCGACCTCGATGTCGTGCCNCTGCCNGTNATGCACCACAGACTCCCCATCGTTGGCTTCAAAATGGGTAATCTGGCTTATATTACCGATGCAAAAACAATTCCTGACACCACTCTGGAACTCATTCGTGGCATAGATACNCTTGTAATCAATGCCCTGCGCCTCAAGGAACACCACTCGCATCTTTCGCTGCAGCAGGCTCTCGACATTATTGCCGAAGTTAAGCCCAGAATGGCTTATATTACCCACATGAGCCATGGTATCGGCCCGGCTGTTGAGGCGTCGCTCAGGCTACCCGAAGGTGTGAAACTGGCCTATGACGGTCTGGTTATCCATATTCCCGATCAATTTGATGAAAACGAACTATAAGCTATGAAAAAGACATTTAATAACGGCACTCAGGTAGTGGTTTTTCCAGGTGCCATAGTCGTTTACAACTTTTCAAGCGCAGATGCGGCCGAGCTGTCGCAGGTTGTGAGCGCCAATCCCGGAGCTGCAACGGTTTTTGTTGCAACCAAGTTTGACCGCACGGTGTTCAGTCAGGCCGAAAACACAACGCGCACCTTTATTTTCATGCGTGGTGCAGTTGATGAATCGGCGGTAGATCCTACGTATCCCGCACAGTGGGTTAGCGCCGGCGATTTTATTCCGGCGGTTCCCGGTAATGTTTCAGTTGAAGCTACCGCAACCGGTTTCAAAGTAACCTCACTCAGCGCCGATCCCGCCGAAACCGCAGAATTTTAAGAAATTTCAGATCGCATATAAAACAATGCAGGAGAAACAGTTCCAAAAGCTGCTTCTCCTGTTGAGTTTTTATGCGTTTTATTATTTTGCGAGCAGGGCGTCGAGGGTTTCGCGCAGCTTTTCAATAGATTGGGCGCCAACGAGGCGAAGATCGGTTTTTTCGCCGTTCTTGAAGGTGAGAATCGTCGGGATGCTCATGATGCGATATTTTTCGGTGAGGTCGGAATTGTCGTCGATGTTGTATTTGCCAACAACGACGCGCCCCTCATATTCCTTGGCTACGGCATCGATACTCGGAGCCATGCCTACGCAGGGTCCGCACCAGGTAGCCCAGAAGTCAATCATTACCGGCTGGCCGGATGCAATGATTTCGTGGATGTTTTCATCGGTGAAAGTCATGATTCTTATGATTTATTGTTTAATTATTGAATATTGAATATTTTCACTTTCGAGCATTTCAATCAGTTGTTTGTTGATAGGTATGCTGCGCCGTGCCGTGAGATTTACCGCGCGATTGAGTTTGGGATCATAGAGCGCAAGACGCAGTTCTCCCATATCGGTGTTGGCCGACTGTGCATGTTCGGTCAGCATATCAACGAAGTTTTGCGAAAATGCTACTGTCGACATCGACAAAGTAATGCCTTTCACAACCCGGTTTTTCAGGTCGTCGAGTCTGGTTATGGCTATGATGTTAAAGCGGGGTTCATCATTTGCAAAGCGACGCTGATACTTGCCGATAACCCGAATGAACTGTCCGGCGGTGCAGTAGCCGTTGAATTGCGAATAGGTCTGGCCGAAAAGCCTCAGCTCTGTTGAGCCGCTCAGGTCTTCGAGAGTCAGAATTCCCCAGGGGCCATTTTTACCGGGTCGGGTTTCAAATTTCGTGGCCATGCCGCCGAGGTGAATCTCGCGGCCCTCTTCGATAATAAAGTCGTCGGAGGTGAAATCTTTAATCGAAGTGGTGGCGTAGCGCAATTCCATGTAGAACGGATCGAGCGGGTGGGCCGACAGATAGCGTCCGACAAGCTCGCGCTCTTTCGACAGCAGTTCGGATTGAACCCATGGAACGGCGGGCTTAATAGGCGGTCGCCCCGAGGTGTTGAGCGCGGGATCGGAAAATTCATCGAAAAGCGACACTTCCTGTTGCCGGCGGTCGCGCTGGAAAAGCTGGCCGTAGTGAACGAGTTGTTCAGCAAAGGTTTCGTCTTTGGAATTGACCTGGAAAAAGTCCTCACGCTTGATTTCGGAGCTGAAGCAGTCAAAGGCTCCGGCCATGGCAAAGTTTTCAATTGTGCGGCGGTTGATGCCAGAACTGNTGGNGACGCGCTCTATGAAATCGTGGATGTTNTGGANCGTGNCGTTGGCCTNGCGTTCTTCAATAATGGCGTTCACGATTCCTTCGCCGATACCCTTGATTGCCGCAAGGCCGTAGCGAATGTCGCCGGCGGCGTTAACACCGAAGTTGGCAAACGATTCGTTAACGTCGGGCCCCTTGACCTTGATTTTCATGCGGGTGCACTCGTCCATGAAGCCCGAAAGTTTGTCGCCCATGTTGCGCGACAANACCGCGGCCATATATTCCGCCGGGTAATTGGCTTTNAGATAGGCCGTNTGNAACGCTACCCACGAATAGCAAGTGGCGTGCGACTTGTTGAAGGCGTAGGAGGCGAATTTTTCCCAGTCTTTCCAAATTTTTTCGAGCACTTCGGGCTTGTGGCCGTTGGCCTGCCCGCCTTCGAGGAACTTGCCCTTTAGGTGGTTCATCTTGTCGATGAGCTTTTTACCCATGGCCTTACGCAACGTATCGCTCTCGCCGCGGGTAAAGTTGGCCAGCAGGCGCGAGAGCAGCATCACCTGTTCCTGGTAAACCGTTACTCCATAGGTGTCCTTCAGATATTTCTCCATTTCGGGAATATCGTAGGTAATNGGCGANCGNCCNTGNTTGCGGTTGATGAAGTCGGGNATNTAGTCCATAGGNCCCGGNCGATANAGGGCGTTCATNGCAATGAGGTCCTCGAAGGTCGANGGCTGNAGNTCGCGCAGATATTTCTGCATNCCGGCCGACTCGAACTGGAACGTGCCGACGGTGCGTCCTTCGGAGTAAAGCTTATATGTGGCGGGGTCGGTTATGTCGATTTTGTCGATGTCAACGTCGATGCCGCGGGTGTTTTTGATGTTGGCCAGTGCATCTTTAATGATGCTCAGGGTCTTGAGCCCGAGAAAGTCCATTTTAATCAGGCCGGTGTCTTCAATAACCGAGCCTTCATATTGGGTCACGAGCATCTTCTGGTTCGAGTCCTTATCGTAGGCCACGCTCAGGGGCACCCAGTCGCTGACGGCGTCGCGGCAGATAATCACGCCGCAGGCATGCACGCCGGTGTTGCGCACGTTGCCTTCGAGTTGCAAGGCATATTTCAGAGTGTTGCGAACTATCGGGTTCTGGCTCTGAAGCTCGGGTGTGAACTCCGGAACGTGTTCGTAACAGTTTTTAAGGGTACACTTAAGTTCCTTTCCATTGACTTCGGGCATACGTTTCGGCACCAGGTTGGCCAGGCGGTTGCTCTCGGCCAGCGGCAGTTGCTCAACGCGCGCAACGTCTTTAATGGCGCTTTTGGCGGCCATCGTGCCGTAGGTTATGATGCGGGCAACCTTTTCTGCTCCGTATTTTTCGGTAACGTAGGCCAACACGTCGGAGCGGCCGTCGTCGTCGAAGTCAATGTCGATATCGGGCAGCGAAATACGGTCGGGGTTCAGGAAACGTTCAAACAGAAGGTCGTATTTAATGGGGTCGATCTGGGTGATGTCGAGGCAGTAGGCCACGGCCGAGCCGGCAGCCGAACCACGACCCGGGCCAATTGACACACCGCGGGCGCGTCCGGCGGCTATGAAGTCCTGCACAATCAGGAAGTAGCCGGGAAAGCCCATGTTCTTAATGGTGTCGAGCTCAAAATCAATGCGCTCGGTCTGTTCATCGGTGAGCGTTTCTCCCCAGCGTCGGTGGGCGCCTTCGTAGGTTAGATAGCGCAGGTAGTCATCGTTGTCGGTGAAGCCGTCGGGCAGGGGGAAGTTGGGCAGAATCGGCTTATGGTCNATNGAATANGTTTCTACCTTNGAGAGAATCTCAACTGTATTGGCCAAGGCCTCGGGCACATCGGCAAACAGCTTGTTCATCTCCTCAGTCGTTTTCATCCACTCCTGCTTGGTATAGAGCATTCGTGTGGGGTCGGTAAGAAAACGGTTGGTGGAAACGCACACCAGGCGGTCGTGGGCTTCGGCATCTTCTTCGTTAACGAAGTGAACGTCGTTGGTGGCAATCAGCTTNATGTTGAACTTCTTTGCAAATTCAATCAGAAAGGAGTTNACGTTTTGCTGCTCCTGATAAACTTCGTGGTTGGCGTTGGGAACCGTGGCCTTATGGCGCTGGAGTTCCAGATAGTAGTCGTCGCCAAANGTTTCCTTATACCACTGCACCTGGCGCTCGGCCTCTTCAATCTGGCCGGCNCGGATAAGNCGCGGAATTTCGCCGCCCAGACAGGCCGAACAGATTATCAACCCCTCGCGATGGGCAGCCAGCTCCTGTTTGTCGGTTCTCGGATGGTGATAGAAACCGTCGGTCCATGCGCGCGACACTATTTTTATGAGATTATGGTAGCCGGTTTCGTTCTTTGCCAGAGCTATGAGGTGGCGCCCCTTATCGGTTTTGTCGGAGCGGTCTTCGAGCGAACCGTTTGCAACGTAGAGTTCGCAGCCGAATATCGGTTTGAACGGTTCAAGACCCTCATCCTTGCGCTTGGAGTTTACCTTATTCGTTAAGTCAAGAAAAATCAGAAGAAAACAGATTTTTCTTGACTTAAC
>WFLX010085294.1_pt1 | contig 16201 bp, 11 predicted proteins | sample 4967041 | NCBI WGS metagenome assembly WFLX01 (sample SAMN12857096, study PRJNA449069) | gut metagenome | isolation source: stool from male and female vole | host: Microtus ochrogaster | place: USA:Florida | collected 2017 | reverse complement strand
GCTTCCTACCTGAGCATTCTTGATGATGCCGGTGAAAGCAAATATCGCGAAGGTTATAAGTATCCGCGTGCGTGGTTACGCTTTGCTCAGTCGGCGGTAAAGGTAGATTGCAATAATAGTATAGAGGATATTCGGAATCCACATCGCAACCAGCGGCGATGTCAGTCCCGACATGGCAAAACTCTTGGTGANGGTCATGAACAGGATGTAGCTGAAACTGAGCACCAGGCCTATGCCGATGTTCACGCCCATGCCGCCCTTGACCTTGCGGCTCGACAGCGACATGCCTATCACCGTGAGGATGAAGGCGGCGGCCGTCATGGCGTAGCGCCGGTGGTATTCCACTTCAAAGCTGGCGATGTTGCCCACGCCGCGGCGGCGCTGGCCGTCGATATAGGCCGAGAGGTCCGGGGTGGTCATCTTTTCGTGGTCGGTGGAAGAAATGAGGAAGTCGCGGGGCTCGAAGGGGATGATGGTGTCGAGGTGCGAACCCTTGGTGATGATTTCGCGGTTTTCCTTGAACTCGCGTATCAGATAGTCGTTCACGCGCCAGTTGTAGAACGTGTCCCACACGATGCTCTGCGCCGTGAGGCGCGACCGCAGGCGCTTGTCCTCGTCGAAGCTCTCGAGCGAGAAGCGGGCGCCGGTCTTGGTGATGTTGTCGTAGCGGCTCATGTAGGCAATCTGCCCGGGCTGCACCATCAGCATGATGTTAGAGCCGTAGTCCACGCGCTTGTTCTTCACGTAGGTGTTGGTGTACTCGATGCGCTTGATATTGGCCGGCGGGATTATATAGGCATCGAGCACGAAGGTGGCGGCGGCAATCACGGCCGCGGCCAGCATGTAGGGCCGCATCAGCCGCCCGAAGCTCATGCCCGTGGAGAGCATGGCTATGATCTCGCTGTTGTCGGCCAGCTTGGAGGTGAAGAATATCACCGCAATGAAAGTGAACAGCGGCGCAAACTGGTTGGCGAAATACGGCAGGAAGTTCACGTAGTAGTCCAGCACGGTGGCGCGCAGCGGCGCCTTCAGGAAGGCGTCGAACTTCTCGTTGATGTCGAACATCACCACGATGGCCAGCAGCAGCACGATGGCGAAGACATACGTGCCCAGGAACTTGCGTATGATATATCTGTCGAGAATCTTGAACATCAGAGTCGTCGCATTACTCGTTGCACCATCTCGCTCTTCCATGCCGGGAAGTCGCCCTCCAGGATGTGGCGGCGGGCCTCGCCCACGAGCCACAGGTAGAAGGCCAGGTTGTGGATGCTGGCTATCTGCATGGCCAGCAGTTCGTCGGCTATGAACAGGTGGCGCACGTAGGCCTTGCTGTACACGCGGTCCACCTCGGCCGGTCCGTCTTCCTGCAGGGGCGAGAAGTCGTCGGCCCACTTCTTGTTGCGCATGTTCATGGTGCCGTGGGCCGTGAAGAGCATGCCGTTGCGGGCGTTGCGCGTGGGCATCACGCAGTCCATCATGTCCACGCCGCGGTCGATGGCCTCGAGGATGTTGGCCGGGGTGCCCACGCCCATGAGGTAGCGGGGGCGGTCGGCCGGCAGGATGTCGTTCACCACCTCTATCATCTCGTACATCACCTCCGTGGGCTCGCCCACGGCCAGGCCGCCTATGGCGTAGCCCTCGGCGCCCAGGCCGGCGGCGTGGCGCGCGGCCTCGCGGCGCAGGTCGGGATAGGTGCAGCCCTGCACTATGGGGAAGAACGTCTGCGAGTGGCCGTAGANCGGCTCGGTGTCGCAGAAGTGTTTCCAGCCTCGTTCCAGCCAGCGCTGCGTCAGGGCCAGCGAGCGGCGGGCGTAGTCGCGGTCGGCATCGCCGGGCGTGCACTCGTCCAGCGCCATCATGATNTCGGAGCCTATGATGCGNTGCGTGTCCACCACGTTTTCGGGCGTGAACAGGTGTCGCGAGCCGTCGATGTGGCTGCGGAAGTGGGCGCCCTCTTCGGTGAGCTTGCGGCGGTCGCTCAGCGAGAACACCTGGAAGCCGCCGCTGTCGGTNAGTATCGGGCGCTCCCAGCCGTTGAACTTGTGCAGNCCGCCGGCGCGGCGNATTATGTCCATGCCCGGGCGGAGATACAGGTGGTAGGTGTTGCCCAGGATTATCTGGGCCTTCACCTGCTCGCGCATCTCGCTCATGTGCACGCCNTTGATGGCCCCCTGGGTGCCCACGGGCATNAANATGGGCGTCAGGATGCGTCCGTGGTCGGTGGTGATTTCCCCGGCACGCGCATTGGTGCCGGGGCATGTGGCCTGTAGCTTGAAATCCATTATTTAAGGGCGGAGTAGTCGCGGGAATAGCGCAGCATCTGATCGGCGTAGCCCTCGCTGTANTCNACCTTCACGTCCACGATCTCGTNNNCGTNCNTNNCNNGGGNGTACANGGGGTTGACNAAGNCGCGGTAGGGCGGGATGTCGANGGCGGCATAGCGCTCTATCACCTCGCTGTGCAGCTCGGGGTCGATCTTCACGGCATACTGCTCCACGAGCTTGCGGCCGGCCTCGTAGTCGCCCGTGCTGCGGATGCGCTGCACCTCGGCCAGCAGCTCGCCGAAGAGGCCGCGCAGGGCCTCATAGTCGTTGATTTTCACGAAGGTCTTGCCGTCGCGCTTCACCAGCTCTATNACGCCGGCGTCCTTGCCGTGCTCGTAGGCCCANTCGGCTATGAGCTTGCGGTTGCGCATGTGGGCTTCCTCCACGTCCTTGCCGGGCTCTATGCGGTTGAGCTGCGTGAGCATTCCGTTGAGGATGTACTTGTAGTACTCGGCCTTGTAGGCGTCNGGNTTGTCCAGCAGGCCTATCTCCAGCAGCTTGGGGTCGGCCAGGTAGTAGAGGGCGAAGAGGTCGGCGCGGGCTTCCTCCAGGGTGGAGCCGTGGGCCTTCAGGGCGTCGGGGTCCACGCCGGGCAGCAGGCGGCCGCTGCCGTGGCCCAGGCACTCGTGCAGGTCGGTGTGCAGGTTGTCGGTGATGAACAGGTAGTCTTCCAGCAGCTTGCGCGTGGGCTCGTCTATCACGAATTCCTCGTTGAAGCCGTTGCCGTGGCTGGCGGCGTCGTAGGCGGCGGTGATGTTTTCGATGGTCACGCTCTTGGAGCCGTGGGCGGCGCGTATCCAGTTGGCGTTGGGCAGGTTGATGCCTATGGGGGTGGCGGGATAGGAGTCGCCGGCCAGGATGGCGGCGGTGATCACNTTGGCCGATACGCCCTTCACCTTGTCTTTCTTGAAGGCGGCGTCGACGGGCGAGTGGTCTTCAAACCACTGCGCGTTGGCGCTCAGGCTCTCGGTGCGGCGGCTGGCCGGAATGTTCTTGAAGTTGACGATGCTCTCCCAGGCGCCGGTCATGCCCAGGGGGTCGCCATANCTCTCGATGAANCCGTTGATGAAATCGACCTGCGAGGCCGTGTCCTCGGCCCAGGCTATGGAGTAGTCGTCGAAGGTCTTGAGGTCGCCNGTGGTGTAGAATTCCACCAGCTTGTCGATGATGTTGCGCTGGGCGTCGTTCTCGGCATAGGCGCGGGCCTTGTTCAGGTTTTCAACGATCTTCTCGATGGCGGGCGAGTAGAGGCCGCCTATCTTGTACACCTGCTCCACCACCTTGCCCCGGGCGTCCTTGGCCAGGCGGCTGTTCAGGCCGTACGACACCGGCGTGGCGTCGTTCGGGTCTTTCAGGGCGGCGTAGTNGGCCTCCACCTCGGCCTGCGTCAGGCCGGGGCCATAGAGGTTGCAGGCCGATGTGGCCACCAGGTCGGCGTTNTCGGCCTGGTTCACGCGCTTGGCCAGATACTCGGGGTCGAACACCACGCGGGTGAGCTCGGCGCGGCTGTCGGCGTCGACGCCCGTGCGGTCGAGCTGCGCGGCGAAGAACTCCTCGGAAAATTCCGGCACGAACTTGTCCATCGAGTAGTGGTGGTGGATGCCGTTGCCGAACCACACCTGCTTCATGTACTTCTCGAAGCCCTGCCAGTCGGCCGAGTTGCGGTCGCCGTCGTAGGTGGTGTAGATGCCTTCAAGCACGCGGCGCAGGGGCAGGTTCACGGCGCAGTTCTGGTCCCACATGATGTCGCGGCCCCAGAGGGCGGCCTCCGTGAGGTAGTAGACGAAAGCCTTCTGCTGCACCGTCAGGCTGTCGAAATCCGGCACCTGATAGTGGAGCACCTCGATGTCGCCGAAGCGGTCGGCATGAAAATCAAAATCGGCCGCAGGAGCTGCGTTTTCTTTATGGCATGAAGACGCCATCAAGCCAAGAGCAAGGGCTGTCATGGGAATGAAATTTTTCATATATTTAAGTTGTTATTTTATTCAACGTAGAGGACGAGGCCCTTGAGGTATTCGCCTTCGGGGTGGTAGATGCTCACGGGGTGGTCGGCGGGCTGGGTGAGCTGGTGGAGGATGCGCACGCGGCGGCGGCTCTGGGCGGCGGCGGAGAACACGGCCACGCGGAACTGCTCGCGGCTCACGGCCTGGGAGCACGAGAAGGTGAAGAGGATGCCGCCGGGGGCTATCTTCTCGAAGGCGCGGGCGTTGAGGCGGCGGTAGCCCTGCAGGGCGTTGTGCAGGGCGCTGCGGTGCTTGGCGAAGGCCGGCGGGTCGAGCACTATCAGGTCGTAGGCGCCGCGCTCCATGGCGTCGAGGTGCTTGAAGGCGTCTTCGGCCACGGCGCGGTGGCGCGTGTCGCTGTCAGGGAAGTTGAGCTTCACGTTGGCCTCGGTGAGGGCCACGGCCTTGGCCGAGGAGTCGACCGACACCACCTCGGTGGCGCCCCCGGCCAGGGCATAGACGGAGAAGCCGCCCGTGTAGCAGAACATGTTGAGCACGCGGCGCCCGGCGGCCAGCCGCCCCAGCAGGGCTCGGTTGTCGCGCTGGTCCACGAAAAAGCCGGTTTTCTGGCCGCGCAGCCAGTCGATGTGGAATTTCAGGCCGTTTTCGGTGGCCACGTTGCCGCTGTAGCTGCCTATGATATAGTCGTTCTGGGGGTCGAGTCGTGCCTTGAAGGGCAGGGTGGTCTCGCTCTTGTAGTAGACGTTGGCGATGCCGGCGCCGGGCAGGCGGGTGAGCTCGCGGGCTATGATGTCGCGGGCAAAGTGCATGCCGGGCGAGTGGGCCTGCAGCACGGCGGTGTCGCCGTAGACGTCCACCACGAGGCCGGGCAGGAAGTCGCCCTCGCCGTGCACCAGGCGGAAAGCGGTGTTGTCGGGCCGCTGAAGGCCCAGGGCCAGGCGCAGGCGATAGGCGTCGGCCAGGCGGCCGGCGTAGAAGGCGTCGTCGATGGGGGTGTCGGCGAAGTCGAGCATGCGCACGGCTATGCTGCCTATCTGGAAGTGTCCCACGCCTATGAGGCGGCCGTCGGCGGCCTCGACGCGCACCACGGTGCCCTCGTCGATGTCGCGGGGCATCTCGGTGAGCGCCCCGGAGAACACCCAGGGGTGCAGCCTGTCGAGCGATTCTTCTTTGCCGCGGCGCAGCCGCAGGGTGGGGAGTGTGGCGGTTTGGTTCATTTTATGAGGAAGCGGAAGATGTCGTTGGCGTTGGCGTAGATGAGCAGCAGGAAGAGGAATCCCATGCCTATCATGTTGGCTATCTCGAGGAAGCGCTCGCTGGGCTTGCGGCGCGTCACTATCTCCACCAGCAGGAACAGAGTGTAGCCGCCGTCGAGCGCCGGGATGGGGATGATGTTCATGAAGGCGAGTATCACGCTCAGGAAGGCCGTGATCTGCCAGAAGGAGTACCAGTCCCACTTCTCGGGGAAGAGGCTGCCCAGGGTGCCGAAGCCGCCCACGCTCTGGGCGCCTTCCTTGCTGAACACCAGCTTGAGCGACGACACGTAGCTGCCCAGCTGGGCGGTGCCGAGCTGCCAGCCGCGGGGCAGGGCGCCCAGCAGGCTGTAGTGCACTTCCTCGACCTGGAAAATGTCGTTGGGGCTGCGCAGCTGGATGCCTATCTTGCCGTCGTCGTTGATGTGCACGGGGCCGGCCTGCATGGTGCGGCCGTCGCGCACCACCGTGAAGTGGGCGGTCTGTCCCTTGCGGGCGGCCAGCGCGGGCATGAACTCGGTCATGGTGGGGGTGGCCTGTGCGCCCACGGCCACTATGCGGTCGCCCTCCAGCAGGCCGCCGGCAATGGCACCCTCGCCGGGCATCAGGCGGTCGATATAGACGGGCACACGCATGGCCATGAAGCCTTTGTTGCTCTTGGCCAGGGAGTGTATGAGCTCGTCAGGGATGTCGATCTCGACGGTGTCGGTGCCGTCGCGCAGCACGCCCACGCGGGCGCCGGGCTGCACCATGTCCCAGCGCTGCGATGCGTCCAGGGCGTTGAAGGGGCGGCCGTCGAGCGAGAGCAGCCGGTCGCCGTCGCGGAATCCGGCCCGGTGCATCTCCTCGGAGAAGTCGAGGCCCTCGGTCATGGCCTGATAGGGCACCACGCGGTCGCCCCAGTGGAAGGCGATGCCGGCGTAGATCACGATGGCCAGGAGGAAGTTGAGAAGCACGCCGGCCACCATCACGAGCAGGCGCTTCCAGGCTGCCTTGCTGCGGAATTCCCAGGGCTGGGGCTCGCTGGCCAGGTCTTTGCTGCTCTTGGTCTCGTCCACCATGCCGGCGATGTCGCAGTAGCCGCCCAGGGGCAGCCAGCCCAGGCCGTAGATGGTGTCGCGCCACGTGGGAGCGGCGCCGGGAGCGGCGGGGTGGGGACGGCCCACGCGCAGGGTCTTGAGGGCGGTGTCGGTCTCCACGCCGTCGTGCTTGCGCGAGTAGGCGATGATCTGCAGCGTGCCCTGGCGGGGGTTGTATTTAAGCAGCGAGAACCACGGGTTGAAGAACAGGTAGAAACGGTTGACCTTGATGCCGAACATGCGGGCGAAAATGTAGTGGCCGAACTCGTGGATGGTCACGAGTATCACCAGTGCTACAATCAGTTGCAAGGCCTTGAAGAAGAATGATTCCACTGTGATTGCGTGTGTTTATTTTCTGTGGGTTGATATTTCAGATACTTTTTCGGCGGCTATGGCGCGGGCTTCGAGATTCGACGCCACATAGTCCGGATACTCCGGATGCTCCACCGCGGTGGCGCGCTCCAGCGTGGTGGCGATCACGTCGTAGACGTCGTAGAAACCGATGGCGTCGCGCAGGAAGGCGGCCACGGCTATCTCGTTGGCGGCGTTGATGACACACGCGGCGTTGCCGCCGCGGCGCATGGCGGTGTCGGCCAGCGAGAGGCATGGGAAGCGCTGCGGGTCGGGCTGCTCGAAGGTGAGGCAGCTCAGCTGCTCGGGGCGCAGGGGTGTCTCGGCGCCTTCGAGGCGATGGGCGCAGCCCAGGGCGTAGGCGATGGGCAGACGCATGTCCGGCACGCCCAGCTGGGCTTTCATGCCGCCGTCGGTGAACTCCACCATGGAGTGGATTATGCTCTGGGGGTGCACGATGGCCGTGATGCGCTCGGGCTCCATGCCGAAGAGCCAGCGTGCCTCGATGATTTCAAAGGCTTTGTTCATCATCGTGGCGGAGTCAATGGTGATTTTGGCGCCCATGTCCCAGTTCGGGTGCTTGAGGGCGTCGGCGGCGCGGGCGCCGGCTATGCGCTCGCGGCTCCAGGTGCGGAAGGGGCCGCCGGAGGCGGTGATCACCAGGCGCTTCACCGTGGCGGGGTCTTCGCCGGCGAGGCACTGGTAGATGGCGGAGTGCTCCGAGTCGACGGGATAGACGCGCGAGGGCGACTCCTGCAGCAGGCGGGTGATGAGGTCGCCGGCCACCACGAGGGTCTCCTTGTTGGCCAGCGCTATGTCTTTGCCGGCACGGATGGCGCGGATGGTGGGCTCGAGGCCGCTGTAGCCCACGGTGGCGGTCACCACCATGTCCACCTCGGGCAGCTCGGCTGCATGGGCCACGGCTTCGGCCCCGGCGGCTGTGGCTATGCCCAGCGGCTCGAGGGCCTCGCGGAGGCGGCCGTAGGCGCTCTCGTCGGCTATNACGGCGAGCTGCGGACGGTGGCGGCGCGCCAGCTCGATGAGGTCGTCGACCCTGCGGCCGGCGGCGAGCACCGTGGCGCGGTAGAGCTCGGGATGGCGCCCTATGATGTCGAGTGTCTGGGTGCCTATGGAGCCGGTGCAGCCCAGGACGGCTATGTTTTTCGGTGAATTCACTGTCGGTGTCATGTTTTAACATGCAAAGTTACGAAAAATTGCCGAAAAATCAGAGATGCATCCGGCGAATGAGCGATAAAGTGTGAAAAATCAGCAGATTATTGAGGGCAAAACTCGCGCAGAGGCGCAGAGAAATAATGTAATAAGCTGAATAACAGCGTTCTGAATATATAAGTCACTGCGGCAACTATAGAACAAACAAGGTGCTGAAGCCACGTGCGCAGCCATAGGCTAACTCCGGCGCACCGCTAAACGCGGCGCAGACGCGGCTAACGCCGCTGGCCATGCACAGTNGGNTACTTTTGCATTTTACCGCACGGTTTGCCGTCCATCGCCGCGGGACACCTCGGCCCCCCGGCCCTTCCATCCCGCTCTCTCCCCATTATGATATAGGGCAACNNNCTATCGGGGTGCTTTGCGCGAGGCTCCTACTTCGGCAACCNGTCTATTTNNCGGCCACGACGTGCATTTCGCAGTTNTTGCAGTCGAAATCGAGGNGNTAGTTTATGCCCGGGGCGCGCAGATAAAGCGGCGAGGGCAGACGGTCGCCGCGGCCNTCGCGCAGGCACGCGCCCAACTCGCGGCGCAGGCAGTAGCGGGTGGTCATCACGCGAGTGTCTCCGGCAGGCTTCTCCACCTCCACGGCGCGCTGCGCCACTGTGGCCCCGGCGCGGGTGTAGAACCCGGCCGCCAGACTGTTGGCNACGTTGTCGTGGTAGCTCGTGGNAGTGCCGGCGAGGTAGCCGGCAGGCAGCTCGGCGCGCCTGCGCAGGTCGCAGGGATAGGCCGCGCGCCACGCCCGGTCGAGGGCTTCGATGGCCTGGCGACGCAGGGCCGTGAGCTCGCTGGCAGGCACGAAGGTGTCGGCCAGGTGGTCGTCGAGCGTGTCGAGGCGGTAGATGGTGCCGCCCAATTTTTCGAGCACGCGGCGGCGCGCTGCCTGCTGGGGCGTCGTGGCTGGCTGAAGGACTGCGTCGCGGCAGGTTTCGGCCATGCAGCCGCGCTCGTCGGTGATGCGCAGGGCCAGGCGGNCGTTGCCGGCNCGGCGCAGCTCNATGTGCAGCCCTATGGTGCGCCGCGGGCGGGCGCCNGTGGCGCGGTCGATNTATTCTTTGTCGGAGTTGCGGAACAGGCGCGTGCCGGCGGGGATGTCCACGTCGGTGGCGGCGTAGAGCCGGCTGCCTTCCACCTTGTTGAGCCTGAAACCGTTGTAGCGGCCGGCGGCGTCGAAGTAGCCCAGGCCGTCGCCNTTGGCAAGCGCGGTGGTNAGCTTGGCCTCTATCACGCGCCCGCGGCAGCTGCGCACGGTGCCCACGGGCAGCCCGGTGTTCTTGGGCGAGGCCANCGAGGCTATGGCGCCCGGAGAGCGGCGCGGAGTGTTGAGGAAATATGATGTGTANCCNCGGTTGAACACCCGCGCCGGNTCCGGCGCAAATCCGGCGTCGGCACGCCCGTANGACGCGCGCACGTAGCGCCCGTCGCCGGNAGCCACCACGCGGTCGAGGGCGGNGGAGTAGGCGGCCACGACGCTGCGCACGTAGGCCGCATCTTTCAGGCGCCCCTCNATCTTGAACGACGAGATGCCGGCATCGGCCATATCGGCAAGCAGGTCTATGCGGTTCATGTCGCGCAGCGACAGGTAGTGACGCTCGGGCGCCAGGTCGCGGCCTTCGGCATCGGTGAGGCGATAGGGCAGGCGGCACATCTGCGGGCACTCGCCGCGGTTGGCGCTCCGGCCNGTGGCCAGGTATCCCGCCTGGCAGTCGCCGCTGTAGCTCACGCACAGCGCCCCGTGCACGAAGGCCTCGAGCGGCACGGTGGTGGCGGCGCGCACTGCCCGGATTTCGTCGAGGGTGAGTTCGCGGGCGAGCACAAGCTGCGAGAAGCCTGCCGCTTCGAGCATGGCCGCGCGCCCGGGGGTGCGGATGTCGCACTGCGTACTGGCGTGCAGGGCGATGGGCGGCAGGTCCATCTCCAGGTAGGCCATGTCCTGCACTATCAGGGCGTCGACGCCGGCGCGGTAGAGCTCGTGCACCATGCCGCGGGCGCGGGCGAGCTCGTCGTCGTAGAGAATCGTGTTCATGGTCACGTACACGCGGGCGCCGAAGCGGTGGGCGGTCTCCACCACGCGGGCAATGTCGGGCACGTCGTTGCCGGCAGCGGCGCGCGCCCCGAAGGCCGGGGCGCCCATATACACGGCATCGGCGCCGCACAGCAGGGCGTCGATGGCTATGTCGGCGTTGCGCGCCGGCGCGAGCAGTTCGAGACGGGCAGGTTTCATATCAGGCTATCGAGCAGGGTGAAGGCTTCGGCGCGCGAAGCATCGGTGAGAGCGGGGTCGTGGGCGTCGCTGTTCACCACCACGGGCACGCCGGCGCGCAGCAGCTGCTCCCACCAGCGGGTGGCGGGGAAGAAACGCCCGCGGCGCGCGTAGGCCTTGGTGTTGATTTCGGCCGTGAGGCCGGAGGCGGCGATGGCGTCGACCACGCGGGCGATGTGGCGGCCGTACCACGGCTCGTCTTCGATACCCGGCTGCACGAACGAGGCGTTGAGGCCTATCTTGTCGAAGTGGCCCACGATGTCGAGGCCACCGGCTTCGATCATGGCCAGGGTCTGGCTGAAAAAGGTGTCGACCACGTAGCGCAGGTCGCCGTGAAACTCGCCGGCCACGTAGCCTGCAAACCGCTCGGCGGGGCCGTCGGTGTCGACATATCGGCCATCCTGCGAGGGCACGAAGTGCACGCTGCCTATCACGTAGTCGAGCCCGTAGGCCTGCACGGCAGGCGATGCCGGGCCCCATTGCGGGCCCAGATAGTCCACCTCCATGGCTTTGTACAGCCTGATGCGGCCGGCATGGAGTGCCTGCAGGCGGTCCACCTCGGCAAGAAACGGAGCCACGTCGGCCTCGCTCATGTTGCACGGCGAGGGGATGGGCAGCGGGCTGTGGGGAGAAAAGCCGTAATGGGTGAGGCCGGCGGCCAGGGCGCCCTCCACCATGTCGCTCATGGGCGCATGGCCGTCGCAGAACTGCGTGTGGCTGTGCAGGTTGTAGCGGCGGGTGGGGCGCAGCTCGGCGGCTATTTCCGGGTAGCGGCTCATGCGGCGTCGGGCTCGAGGGTGGATTTTGCGCGCGACACCATGCGGGCGAAGGCCGCCGTGCACAGGGCAGTGAAGCCCAGGGCAACGCCCACGGCCATGGTCCAGTCCATGCCGAAGCCCTCGGGGGTGGGGGCGTAGAGGATGTAGCACACGCACACGGTGGTCATGAACATGGCAGGAATCATCGTCAGGGCATAGGCGCGGCCGTGGCGGTAGAGCCATGCCGTGGCGGCCCAGAGGGTGAACACGGCAAGCGTCTGGTTGCTCCACGCGAAGTAGCGCCACAGCACGTTGAAGTCTATCATCATCACGCCGGCGGTGAGGGCAAAGATGGGGAGCGACACGGCCAGGCGCTTCACTATGGGTTTCTGGTCGACGTGCAGGAAGTCGGCGGCTATCAGGCGCGCCGAGCGCAGGGCGGTGTCGCCGGTGGTGATGGGCGCGGCCACCACGCCCAGGATGGCGAGGATGCCGCCGAAGGTGCCCAGCCATTGCAGCGAGATGTCGTGCACGAGCTCGCCTGCGCTGTTGCCGTGGGCGGCCATGTAGTCGCGCAGGCCGTCGTAGCCGCCGGTGAACGCGATGGCTGCGGCTGCCCAAATCAGGGCCACCAGGCCCTCGGCCACCATGGCGCCGTAGAACACCGGGCGCGCCAGGCGCTCGTTCTTGAGGCAGCGCGCCATCATGGGGCTCTGTGTGGCGTGAAAACCGCTGATGGCGCCGCAGGCGATGCTCACGAACATCATGGGGAAGATGGGGTGGGCGTCGTCGGTGAAACGGCTGCCCAGGCCGTTCTCAAATCCGGCGGGGATAGTGTTGTGGCCGAAGAGCAGCACTCCCAGCAATCCGGCGGCCATGAACAGCAGCGCGAAGCCGAACACGGGGTAGAAGCGCGCTATCAGCTTGTCCACGGGCAGCAGCGTGGCCAGGATGTAGTAGAGAAATATGATGCCTATCCAGAAAGCGGTGGTGAGGACATCGGGCGTCATGGATGCGAGCAGACCCGCGGGCGTGAGCACGAACACGGCGCCCACCAGTATCAGCAGTATCATGGAGAAGGCGCGCATGAGCTGCTTGATGCCGCCGCCCAACTGGCGCCCTACAATCTCCGGCAGCGATTCACCGCCGGAGCGGATGCTCATCATGGCCGATATGAAATCGTGAACGGCACCGGCGAAAATGGTGCCGAAAACTATCCAGATGAATGCCGCCGGACCGAACATTATGCCCATGATGGCGCCGAAGATGGGGCCCAGGCCGGCTATGTTGAGAAACTGGATGAGGAACACGCGCCACGTGGGCAGAGGCATGAAGTCGACGTCGTCGCGCATGGTCTCGGCCGGCATCTTGCGCGAGGGGTCGACGCCGAACACCCGCTCGGCCACGGCTCCGTAGATGATGTAGCCCACTATCAGTGTGGCCAGTGCTATGAGAAATGATGTCATGTGATAATGAATTGAAGAGAGTTTATCGTTTTTCGAGGCGCACCACCTTGCGCAGGGCCGCAGCGCGCCGTGCACGTGCCTTTTCCAGGTCGGCCTCCAGGGCTGTGATGCGGCGCCCGAAGGCTTTGTTGCCGCTGCGGTATTTGTCGCGTAGGTTGTCGAGGTCGGCGCTTATGGCCGCGATCTCGTCGTCGATGCTCAGCACGTTTTCCATTGCCCGGCGTGCCTCGCCGTTGCGGAAGTCGGCCGGCGACGTGCACACGCTGCCGTCGCTCAGCACCACGGCGAAACTGCGGGTGTCGCCCGGCTCCCCGGTGCTCTCGGCGGCCAGCGAGTTGATGCGCCGGCGCAGGCTGTCGTAGTCCTTGCCAGGCTCCTGCGTGGCTGCGATGGAGCTCACGCGGGCGCGTTCGGCCAGGTCGGGTGCGTCGGGGTCGACATTCACGCGCATGGCCGAGGGCACGAAGGTGTGCACCGTCACTTTCCCCTCCGGCGCGTTGCGGTCGGTGGCCCACCATCCCAGACCTGCCTCCTCGTCGATGGCCAGCATGTAGTCGTTGGCGGGCGAGTTGAAGGGCATACCCATGTTCTGGGGCTGCAGATAGTCGCCGCTGTCGGTGCGACGCGTCATGTATATGTCGTAGCCGCCCAGGCTCGAGGGGCTTTCGGCCGCGTAGTACAGCGTGATGCCGTCGGGCATCAGGAAGGGAAAGGACATGGCCAGGGCTTCGCCGTCGATGTCCAAGGCCTTGACGTTGTCGAGGGTGCCGTCGTCGAGTATTCCGGCTTCCATCAGCCTCACGGCGCCGCTGTCGGCAGCTGCCCATAGAATCTCGCGGCCACACTGGGGCCTGAACACGACTTCGGCGCCGTCCACTCCCGCGGCGCGCCCGGTGGTTATCGAGCCGGCCCCCGGCGACAGACGGTAGTGGGCGAAGAAATCCTGCTTGTCCACACAGATAGAGTCGATTATCTCGATTTTCTCCACGCGGTCCATCATGTTGCGCATGGCTATCGACAGCTCCCGGAGCTCTTCGAGCCGGTCGGGGATGGCGGCCTTGCGGTTTTTGCGCAGGGCTGTCTCCCACTTGTCGAGGTGCTCGGCGGCATCGTCCGGGCGATAGTCGGCAATCGCTATCTCGGCCAGCAGGCGCGAAGCGTCGGCCACGCCGCGCGATTCCGCCGCGGCCAGCGGAGCGGCAGCCTCGCCGTTGCGGTCCATGGCCGCCAGCGTGGCTCCGAAATAATATGCGATGTTGCCGTCGCGCGGCGTCTTTTTGTGCAGCGACTCCAGCAGGGGGAGGGCCTCCTCATACTGGCCGTCGAGATAGAGCCGCTTGGCGTTGTCTATGGGGGCGGCTGTCGCGCCGAGCGCAAGCAAGAGCGCCGCGGCAGCCGGAATCAGCTTTCTAAACATATAATAATGTGGTTTGAACTGCAAAATTAGTCATTTTCCCGCAAATCTCCCCACTTTTCCNCCCAAAGAATGCACTTCATCAGTCGGTTTGCTCGTAATAATATGAATAGTCGATACCTTTCATGAAGGTTTCCCTGTCATGGATTTTATCTGTAAGGGCATTGTGCAGCAATCGCTTCAGCACTGCAGAGTTTACCGGACTCAATCGCATGGCGTCCATGTAAGTGGTCTTGTCTATCTTACTCCAGTCCACGCACTTCTTCAGAGACCGTTTCAGCATCATGTCCAGCCAGATGCGTGTGCTGCGTCCATTACCCTCCATAAAAGGGTGTGCGATATTCATTTCTACATATTTATCCACAATCTCGTCGAATGTTACGTCCGGCATTTTCTCGATTTGAGCGAGCGTTGGCCCAAGAAACCGGGCTACAGCAAATTGAAACCCATCCTTGGAAATGTTCTTCTGCCTTATCCTTCCTGCGAAGTCATACAATCCCCCGAAAAGGAAGCCATGTATCTGCTGCAGCCCGCGTGAAGTTCCCACTTCAATGCTGTCCATGAGGGAACTGTCCCACAGTTGATATGCTTTTTCCCGGCTCTTGCTGTCAATCTCGTCTTCGCCGGCAATGAACCATCGGGAAAAGGCTACAGCCTGTCGGCCGGGTGTGGCCTCAACAAGGTTAAGTATTTCATTTTGAGGCAGGCAGTCGGTTAAGTAGCGCTTTCCGTCGGCTCCTGGCATTTTCAGTTGGTTACATTTTGTAACCAACTGGTTGCCTTCTTTGCTAAGACGGTGTTTAAGAACCTTCCAGTAATTGCGCGGATCTATACTCCCTGTAATCGCACCAATCACATCAACAACAGAAAACAGCCAGCACTGCTGCACATCATCCCAGGCTGCACGAACTTCCTTGTCGTTAAAAAAGCGAATAGAGATTTTATTTTGCGGATTGGCCGTTTTCATGTATAAATTATATGACCCCGGCAACCGATGCCGGACATTACAAAGATAATGATTTTCCACCACATGGCCAAATCTCGCCTTAGTTTTCTCGCCTATTCAATCTCGGCTTGTCCTTTCAGTTGGTTACAGGTTGTAATCAACTGGGTTTTTCTTGCCCGGGAGGGGTGAGGACTATATATTATAGTGGCGCGATTGTGTGTATGTGGCATAATTTGGTTATATTTGCACAAAATTTGTATTTATGAGACGTTTTTTTGCGATATTGGCTTTGTGCTGTGGGGTGGCGTCGGCCGCCGCGACAGCCCGCGAAGTTATAAAACTCGACCGCGACTGGGAGTTTGCTCTCGGCGATGCTTCTTCTCCCGAGCGGGATTTCGGAAACGCCACAGAGTATTTTACATACGTGACCAAAGCGGCCTCGGTTCATAACGAGGGCCCGTATTCGCCTCAATACAAGACCACTGGCCCCGACTCGGCACGCTGGAGCCGCGTCGACTTGCCTCACGACTGGGTGGTGGGTCTGCCTTTCGACAGCACGGCCAGCCACAGCCATGGCTACAAGACCGTGGGCTGGCAGTGGCCGGCAAACAGCGTGGGCTGGTATCGCAAGACTTTCGATGTGGACAGCGCCGACATGGGCCGCCACATCTACGTTCAGCTCGACGGCGTGTTCCGCGACAGCAAGGTGTGGCTCAACGGTTTCTATCTCGGCCATGAGCCCAGCGGCTATACCACCCGCACCTACGACATCACCGACTATATTAACTACGGCGGCGAAAACCTCCTCACGGTGCGCGCCGATGCTTCCGTCGAGGAAGGCTGGTTNTACGAGGGTGGCGGCATCTACCGCCATGTGTGGCTGGNGAAGACTTCGCCGGTGCATGTANAGCCCTTCGGCATTTCCACTGCCGTGGAGATGGNCGAGAAAGACCANTCACGCGCCCGCCTGCACGTGGGCACCGAGCTGCGCAACGNNTCGCACGAAGAACAGGCCACGGCCTCTCTGCGCCACACCCTGCGCGATGCATCAGGCAATGTAGCCGCCCGGGTGGTTACGCCCGCCGCGGCCGTGCCCCTCAAGGACGTGGCTGTCGTGCAGGCATCTCTGTGTGTATCATTCCACTCCTTA
>WFLX010274116.1_pt1 | contig 16209 bp, 11 predicted proteins | sample 4967041 | NCBI WGS metagenome assembly WFLX01 (sample SAMN12857096, study PRJNA449069) | gut metagenome | isolation source: stool from male and female vole | host: Microtus ochrogaster | place: USA:Florida | collected 2017 | reverse complement strand
CTCCCCAACGGAGGTATCATCACCCACACCCTCTATGGCATGAATCAGTGGGACTTCCGTGCCACTGCCACTTATAGCCGCGATTTTGAAGGCAAATATATTATGAATGCCCTCGTCGGTATGACATGTTCCCGCATCGACCGCCTCTCTGAGTCTTACGAAGGCTNGGGCANCTGCTATAAGAATGGNAATATCCCNTNCACCGATTGGAAGCTCTTCAAGCAGCAGAATGAGGAAAATATGAACTATTATTCGTATGTCCCCACTACATTCCGCAACATGGCTTACTTCGGCACTGCAACGTTTATGTACGACAACCGCTACATCATCAACGGCACAATCCGCTACGAGGGCTCCAATAAGCTCGGACGCTCTTCGAAGTCTCGCTGGCTCCCGACATGGAACATCTCCGGAGCATGGAACGCCGATGCTGAATCTTGGTTTGTCAACCCTGTACTCGCTACTGCTAAGCTTCGTGTTTCTTACTCGCTTACTGCCGACTCCGGTCTCGCATCTGTTTCTAATGCTTCAGCCGTCTACTATCCTTCCCGCCCTTGGAAGCAGGATACATTCGCCTACGAGCAGGCTCTTATCCTCAGCCAGCTCGCCAATGGCGAACTTACCTACGAAAAGAAGCACGAGCTTGACATAGGTGTCGATCTCGGTTTCCTCGGCAACCGCATCAACTTCGTTGCTGACTGGTATAAGCGCAACAACTTCGACCTTATCGGCCGTATCTACACTCAGGGTGTCGGTGGCGAGATCATGAAGTATGCCAATGTGGCTTCTATGGCTTCTCACGGTGTAGAATTCACCCTTACCACCCACAACATCCAAAGCAGAGATTTCAACTGGACCACCGACTTCACTTTCTCCTACGCGAAGAATAAGATCACTAAACTTACTTCACGCTCTCAGGTGATCGATCTCGTACAAGGCACAGGTTTCCCACTCGAAGGCTATCCGGTGCGCGCCATCTTCTCAATCCCGTTCGTGGGTCTGACTGAAGACGGTATCCCGCAGTTTATCAATGAAAATGGTGAAGTCACTACTTCCGACATTTATCTCCAGGAATGGGAAAAACTTGGCCACCTCGTTTATGAAGGCCCTGTCGATCCCCCTTACACCGGCGGTTTCGGTAACACGTTCAACTATAAGAACTGGAGCCTCAATGTCTTTATGACATACGCATTTGGAAATAAAATCCGTCTCGATCCGGTGTTTGCTGCAGCTTACTCCGACCTCACAGCTATGCCCAAAGACTTCATGGACCGTTGGGTGGCTTCCGGCGACGAGAACCGCACCAATGTCCCGGCGATCGCTTCACTCCGTCAGTACTACAACGACAACTATCTGTCGTTTGCCTACAACGCCTACAACTACTCTACAGAACGCATCGCAAAGGGCAACTTCATCCGCATGAAGGAAATCTCACTCCAATATGATTTCCCTGAAAGCTGGACCAAAGCTCTGCGCATCAGCACAGCTTCTCTGAAGTTTGCTGCCACCAACCCGTTCCTTATATATTCTGATAAGAAACTCCATGGTCAGGATCCTGAGTTCTTCAACTCTGGAGGTGTGGCTTCTCCTAACCCGAAGCAGTTCACCTTTACAGTCCGCGTAGGCTTTTAATATTGACACCCGAAACCTGACAAAACAATGAAAGCAACAAAACTTATATATACTATCGCTCTCGGTGCCGCTCTCAGTCTCTCTTCCTGTGGAAGTGATTTCCTCGGCACCCCGACCGATTCCCGTGTGGAACTCGATTCCACCGAGAAGCTCCGCATGCTCCTTGTGTCTTCCTATCCGCAATACAACTATGGATGGCCTTGCGAGATCATGTCGGATAATATGGAAGACAACAACGCTCCTGATGCTGATGGACTCCGCTACAACCTCGCCCCCTACAATCGTGGCGATGAGGAGATGTTCCGTTGGCAGGTATGTGTCAGCAATACTGCTGCCGATTCCCCATCTGCCATCTGGGAAGGTCAATACAATGCTATCGCAGGTGCCAATGCTGTGCTTGAGGTGCTTGAGAAGTGGGAGAAGGACGGTCCTCTCGATTCGCGACAGCGTGCTGTGAAGGGTGAGGCTCTTATGATCCGCAGCTTCTGCCATTTCATCCTCGCCCAAATATTCTGCCACCCATACCGTGGCGACGCTGTCAACGCTACTCTCCTTGGAATTCCTTACATCAAGAAGCCGGAAACTACTGTGAAGCCCAACTATATGCGTGGCACTCTAAAGGAGACTTACGATAATATTCGTGCCGACCTCGAGGCTGCTCTCCCCCTCATCGACAATGGCCTCTATGAGATTCCCAAGTATCATTTCAATAAGGCTGCCGCTGACTCATACGCTGCACGCTTCTTTCTCTTCACACGTGAATATGATAAGTGTCTCGAGCACTGCAACGCTGCTTTCGGGGGTGCTGACGTAGATCCAAGCGCTTATATGAATACGATATTCCGCAATCTTGGTAATTTCTATTATATTTCAGATTTCGGTAAGTTTGTACAAGGTTCCGACAAGCCCCGCAATTTCTTGCTCATGGCCACTTATTCCCAGTCTTGGCGCCATTATGCAGGGGGCTATCGCTTCGGCGTAATCCGCGATGCACTCAACTCTACCATTCATGGCAGCTCACCATCTTGGAGCAGCTTCCAGTGGCGTATGTCGAATGGTAAGGGTGGCACATTTGTGATGCATCCTTGCTTCAACGGCTCTTGTGCCAACAATGGCAAGTCGGAATATGGCTCCTATTTTGCAGGCAATATTTCTGAGCAGTTTGAATATACTGATAAGATTGCTGGCATCGGCTATACTCACGTCACTCGTTCCGAATTCACCGCTGAGGAAGTCCTCCTCACCCGTGCTGAGGCAAAGCTCTTCCTCGGCGACATCAATGGAGCTCTTGCCGACCTCGACATCTGGGAAAAGGCTCGCCGTGAATGCCCTTCTGCCGAAGGACGGGAAGATTCGTTTGTCGACCTTTCTGTGGAAAATATCCGCCGCTTCTATGTTGATAAAGACCCTGGCTATGGCATTGCAAAGACTATTAATATTGATATGATTTGCCCATCTGATCAGACGACTGGTTCACCGGAACAGACAGCGATGCTCCAATGCATACAGCACTTCCGTCGCATTGAGATGATACACACTGGAATGCGCTGGTTTGATATCAAGCGCCTCGGCCTTGAGTTCGACCGCAAGATCGGCAAAGACGAAGTCGACCACCTCGCAATCTTCGACGAGCGAAAAGCAGTCCAGATTCCCGCCGAAATCATTGCAGCGGGCATGCAGCGCAACCCTCGTCCCGACGACGACGCCAACCGTCTCCCCTCAACCTCATCCCTGATCTTCGTCGGTCAATAATATCAATTTTGACAATTTGACAATTTGACAAATATGAAACTCAAAAAATACATAGCTGCTCTCGCCCTTGCCCCGCTCCTCGCTGCCTGCTCCGGCGACGACCTTGGTCCCTCGATATTTCCCGAGGTGAGCGATGAGCCGGATCCCGAGTCTTACACCTATAAGTTCGACAAGTGGATCAATGCAAATTTCCGCNANATCTNTAATNNCGNCNTNAAATATCTCATGGAAGATGTAGNNGNNGACATGCAGTANAACCTTGTGCCAGCCACCTACNAGAATGCGCGCGACCTCGCACTCCTGACCAAATATCTCTGGTATGATTCCTACAAGGAGCTCACCGGTGAATACTTTATAAAGAGCTACGGTCCCCGTATTCTTCACCTCGTAGGCTCACCGGCATATAACCCTCAGACTGGTACGGAGACGCTCGGTCTTGCTGAAGGCGGATTGAAAGTGACTCTATTCAAGGTGAATGAAATGGACCTCGACGATATCAATATGCTCAACGAGTACTATTTCCGCACTATGCATCATGAGTTTGGCCATATCCTCCACCAGACCAAGTCTTATCCTACCGACTTCAACCTTCTTTCTACTGGTAGATACGACGACAGCTCCTGGCAGTCGAAACAGCCGGGATATGTGGCTTCCCTTGGTTTCATCACCCCTTACGCCTCTTCGCAGGCTCGTGAAGATTTCGCCGAGACTATCGCCAACTATCTTACACGCACCGACGACCAGATGGAGCTAATCCTGTGGATGGCTCAGCAGGGATGGACCACTGGCTCCAACAAAGCAGACGGAGAACTCGAAGATGAAGATGCCGACTACTATTGCTATTACTACTACGACAACCCTGATAATCCCGACTCTAAGCACTACTTCTTCTATTCTCAGGAGAAAGCTTATAAGAACTATCGCATGGGTATGGTTGGCATGAACGGCGAGTATCTCACTACAGTGCAGCAAGTAGAAGACTATCTCAATAAAATCCGTGAGACTCGTGAGATCTTCCCTGTAGAAGACAAAGACAAGATCAACGGCTACGACGTCATCAAGCAGAAGCAGTCGATTGCCCGAAACTGGTTTACCGACCAGTGGAAGATATCATTCGATGACCTCCGCGACATCGTACAGCGTCGGCAGCGCGACTTCGACATCAACGCTCTCCGCCAAGAAGTCGAATCCATCCAATAATCATTTTATATAGAATAAAAATGAAAAAATCAATATATTTAGCAGCAGTAGCCGCGCTGGCCCTCACATCCTGCTCCAGCGATGACGACCGCATCTTCGATCAGTCTGCTGCCGACCGCCTCGAGCAGTACAAAAAGGAATATGCTGAGGTCCTTACAGCCGACGGAGGTCTATGGAGTATGGAATATTTCTCCAATCCCGACGAACCGGGCTACGTCTTCGTCATGAAGTTTGACAAAAACGGATCCGTCGACATTTCAGCCAATCATAAATGGATTGGAAGCCAATATAAGAAGGAAACCTCTCTTTGGAAGATGATTGCCGACAACGGCCCGGTGCTTTCTTTCAATTCCTACAACACTCTCTTCCATATCTTCTCAGACCCCGCCAATATTGAAGGCCCTTACGCTCCTGAAGGAGAAAATGGAGATATCAACGAAACAGGTTTCGGCCACGAAGGCGACTACGAATTTCAGTTTATGGAAGTCTCCGACAATGGCCAGACAGTACGCCTCCTCGGCAAAAAGCGCCTCTACGACATCTTCCTCCACCGCCTCGACCCCAACACCAACGTGGAGCAATACCTCGCTGATGTAAAGAATGTTGAAAATAAATTCTCCAAGAATTTCAATGATCTTGAGATGGTAGACACGGATGGAAAACGTTACCGCCTCTCCGACATGACCTCTGCCATTCCATCCATTTATCCCCTTGATGGCGATGCAGAGTCGCAGACTGTTACTGCCAATGGCATCTTTACTCTCGATGGGTTCCGATTCATGCAGCCTATCGAGGTAAAGAGAGCCGACGATTCTACATTTGAATTGACCCAGCTCTTCTTTACCGACGATGGAACTATGAATGGAGAAAATGTTGCCGCAATAAAAGCTCCATCTCCCTTAGAAAACATATCTCGCGCCGACCTTACATGGGTATTGCAGACAGAAACTCTGACGGGTAAGGCAAAGTCTCTCTACGATGATGCCAACGATGCCCTCGTTGCCGCTCTTTCTGCAAAGGATTCTCTCGGAGATACCGAGCTCACTTACGGCTCCGCTGCAGGAAAGGTAGTAGCCCAATTTGTGACAAGAATTGGAAATAGAATTTGCCGCGATTATATTGAATATGATATCGAAAATGATGCAAATGGCAATATCGTGCCATCTGATCGTATTCATTTTTCATTTACTGGAGGCAACAACACTTCGCTGAAGTACAATTCAGAAGTCCCTGCATATAAAGCATTCAAAGATTACATGGCAGGTAATTTTGTCGCTACTGTAAATAATCCTTTGATTCCCGACGTTGTGACATTGACAGACGTCAATGATCCGTCATCATCATTCTCTATGAAACTAAAATAAATTAAATACAATCCGGCTCTTCAGTATCTTCTCTGTAAGATACTGAGGGCTTTTTTACCAATTAATCTCTTATGCACATGAAAAAGATCTACTTTTTCCTTTCTGCTGCATGCTTGGCTGCTTCTGCTTCAGCTGTGCAGAAAGACTTGGCTACACGTCAGATGGAGCCAATTAAGGCAGAAACCGTACAATCTGTCAAATCCTTTGCCGGAGAAGCAAAGGCCGCTGCTGTCTTTGACAAAACGAAGAAATTAGGTGGTATGACAAGGGCGGATGAGAATCCTGTGCTCGCTCTGCGTCCTGCTTACAATGTGATGTCTTTTGGCCCAAATCCTAACGGTCAAATGTATGCTGGAATGGGATTTGCCAGCAGTTATGGCAATGTGAATTTCTATAGCATAAGCAATGGAATTGACGAGCTCGAATGGTTTTATTGCGATCTCAACGATTACGAGCCAAATGGCGATAATTTAAAATGGCATGAAAAGAGTTCCAAAACTACTGATTTGAGCATAAAGAGCGGTCTCGGTTTTTTCCCTGCTCCTTACCTCTTAGGGTATTTCGGGAAAGACAATCAGCGCCACGCTTATACTAACTGGAAATATATTTACTGTGGTGGTGGTGCCGACTACTATATTAATGGCAATGATACTGAAGTTGAGGATGCTTTTGGTGTAACTTTCTATCAGAACGTTGGTCTCGTAGATGGGAAAAACAGCGGATATACTACATATTCCTACAAGTATGCTCCGAATACGGATGGATATGATGAGAATGGTGTCTGCACTAAAGGAAATGATTCTTGGAAATCAACACTAGAATCAGCTTGGTTTAAAGGAAAGACTGTTTCCGACATCAAATTTAATAATTTCACTGTCATTCAACCTAAGCCTGTCAGCACTTATATGATGACAAGGGGTTGGATTTGGATGAATGTTGAAGTATCAGCTGCAACTCAGCTCATCAGCTATATTTATCCTATTGATGAAGTTGATGAAGAAGGTTATATAGAAGAGATGCCAATTGCAATTGGCTATGCATCTATTCCAGCAGGGGGTACTGACACTCCTATCTTCTATTACTATCCTCTTAATGAAGATGGCGATGAAATTGAAGATGTAGTGTATATTGATTCAGCAGTTGCTATTACATTTGAAGGTTTTGCTGACAACGATGCTGTTAAGGTAGTGCAACCTGTTTCTGGTTTTTATCCCTTTAACTATCCTGACTATAAGGCAGGATTTTATGACGTATGTGTAGATGCGGATTTATATATCAACTTCTCCCTTAAGGCTGACGACCAGGAATATAATGACGTAATGGTTTACAGCCTTGGTCTTTATGGATTCGGAGATGATGAGAATGTTTTAACAAGCCTTAATTATGCTCAATTCACTACCGATGCTACTTTCGCATACATCCATTCAGTCGACGATACATACTCTGTCACTATCCCTAAGGAAGGTGGAGAAGCATCAGTTGTAGTCGAAGCTCTCTACTACAACATACTTAAGTTGTCGCAAGAAGGCGTCTACGAAATTAAAACTCCTGATTGGGTAAGCCTCGAAATCGGAGAAGCAAATGCATCTACAGGTGAGACCACTCTCATAGTATCTGCTAATGCTGGCGAAGACCGCACTGGTTACATCACAATCGAAGGCATGGGCGCAACTTATACCCTCCAGGTAAATCAAGGCGAAGGGGCTGCCGTAAGCACAATTGCAGTCGACAAGAATGCCGAATACTACGACCTTGCAGGCCGCCGCGTCTCCCACCCGGAAAAGGGCATCTACATCAAGAAGACCGGCAACAAAGCCGAAAAAGTCCTCTTCTAAAAAATCCTCAATATCAAATATAAAAATGGCGCACCCACCAGTGCGCCATTTTTATGGACATATCACGCTCCGCGTGCGCTTAAAAATCCGATTTCCCTCGATGGGAAATCGGATTTTTTGTCGCGGTCTAGCCAGCCGTCAGTTGTGCACTTCTGATTGTCCCACCAAAGCCGCTTACGCAGCGAATTGTTAATTAACAATATTGCAACTCCTCTGTAACAAGATTGTAACAAAAATTTTATTACTTTGCACCACGATTCCCCTGAAGCCTCACGATATAGGTTTCTCCATCGCAAAGCTGTTTCCGTCGCAAGCCCACGCTTGCCCTAAACTACTTAACTCTTGACTCTTAACCCTTAGAATATGGAATACTGGTTTGTAATACTTCTGGCCCTGATCGCCGTCGCAGCCATTGGTTCGTTGATCTTCTTCGAACTCATGGGCGAAGACGTCGCGCTCATTTTGAAGAAAAAACACAAACGTGGTAAGTACATCAACGACCAAACAGCCGTAATTTGCCAAACCATCAAGGATACCCTTGATTCGAATAAAGCTTACATCCTTTTTGTAGAATACCTCTTCGCAAACCATCGCCAATTCCTCGAATACGTCCGCGACACTCTGACTGAGATAAGCCGCGCATACAATGTCGGCGACATTCATGCTCTTGAGCAATGCATCGACGACTGCAAAGAGATGAAAATTGAGCTCAAAGATCAACTTGTGGCTCAAAGCGAATGTCTCTCTACAATTGAGCGCCCGGTCTACATTGAGTCTGCCGCTTGGGTCTATCTATCCAACAATTGCCGATTCTCAGTCAACGCTTCTGTGCGTCGGATGGCGGAAGTCTGCATCGAATACTCCACTCAATACTCTGAGCCATTCCCGGATGCTTACAATGAGCAACTCGAATACCTCCTCGGCGACATCTGCAATATTTGCAACACATATCTCTCGCTCTATCCCGGCCGCGACATCGAAGGCATGCGTGAGCTCCGCAAGCGTATGAGCATTATCCTCGATGAATCTTACACCAACACATCCCGTCTTTACGACCTAATCCACGACGGCCGCAGCCAATTCACCGAAGAACAGCAAATAGCCCTAAAATTTGCCCTAAACGCCTTCCAAGAGCTCCACGACATCATCTACACCCTCCGCCGCTCCGTCCTGGCCACCCTCTGCCTGACCCTTTCCATCAAATAATATGGAGATGGCATAGGGAATAGGAGGCGTAGCCAAAACGCCTTCACATTTAATACGTCTTGTGAACTTTGCACACACAAAAGCGTTATAAAGAATAAAAATTATTTTTTCACTTCTTAATTTTATCTGCTATGAAAAGTATCTATAAAGCTATGGCACTTGGAGCTATCGGAATCAGTGCGGCTGCCATGCCGGCTCAGGGTGATGCTTGTACCCGCGTAATATATGAAGGCTCAGACAGCCTCTTAATCATCGGTCGTTCCCTCGACTGGAAAACACCTATCCCAACAAACCTTTATGTCTATCCTGCCGGCATCTATAAGCAGGGTGCCTCCACACCTGCCGGTATCAACTGGACTTCTAAGTATGGCGCTGTGTATGCAGTAGGATATGACGGCGGTATCACAGAGGGCATGAATGAAAAAGGTCTTTCCGTAAATGGTCTTTTCTGCAAAGGCACCATCTACAATAATGAGGCCCGCGAGAAAAATCCCCCAATCTCACTGGCTATGATAGTAGGTTGGATTCTTGATAATTGCGCCACTACCGACGAGGTGCAGACTCTACTTTCCTCAACTCCTTTCAGCATCGAGGGTGCCACCTTCGACGGCGGCACAGTCTCTACTCTCCATTGGGGAGTGACAGATGCCAGCGGAAAGAGCCTTATCTTCGAGTTTGACAATGGTAACCTCAATTTCTATGATCCGGGTGATATCCGCGCTATGACCAACGACCCGACATGGCCCTCAATGAAGGCTATTGTTGAATACTGGGAGAAGATCGGCGGTATGCACATGCTGCCGGGAACTGTGACAAGTCCCGACCGTTGCGTACGTGCCAATTATTTCGCCCACCATGTAGAGCCCACCACTGATGCTCAGTTGGGCGCTGCCATCACTCGCTCAGTCCTCGTGAATAGTTGCGTACCTTACACTTATAATATTGAAGGCGAGCCTAATTTGAGCAGTACACAGTGGAGAAGTTATTCAAATCTCCGCGATAAGCTCTATTATTTCGACATCGTCACCAACCCCGGTTACTACTACGTCGACCTGAAGCANTGCGACCTTAGCCCAAAGGGCAAGATCCTAAAGCTCGACACCTCCAAGAATACTCAGCTCGTAGGCGACGTAACCAAGAAATTCGAAAAATCCNAAGGCTTCAANCCCATGTATTAATATATGGACNAAGCACGCTCCGCGTGCGCNTAAAAATCCGATTTCCCATCGAAGGGAAATCGGATTTTTTGTTGCAAATTCNAAAAAAAATNATTACCTTTGCAAATAATTATGCANTGTGCATTATGCATTATGAATTATAATAAGTTATGGAAATCTACAAAATACTTGTCGTCGACGACGAACCAGACCTTTGCGAAGGCCTGAAACTTAACCTCGAAATTGAAGGTTACGAAGCCGACACGGCTTACTCCGCAGAAGAAGCTCTCGAAATGGACCTTCCATCCTACGATCTTATCCTCCTTGACGTCATGATGGGCAAAATGTCTGGCTTTGAATGCGCGCGTGTCCTCAAGCGTAACCCCGCCACAGCGCGTATTCCTATCATCTTCTGCACCGCTAAGAATGCCGACGACGATATGATCGCCGGTCTCAACCTCGGTGCCGACGACTACGTCACCAAACCCTACAACATCCGCAACATCCTTGCCCGTATCAAGTCAGTGCTTCGTCGCACCGAACGCGCAAACTCTGCAGCTCCTGCTCAGGGTGCCGCTGTTGCTGCTGCCGCGCCAAAAGAAGAGCCCAAGCCAAAGCGCATCATCCGCGAAGAAGGACTCGTAATCGACCTCGACCAGATCGTCTGCACCATCGACGAAGTCCCCGTCCGCATGCCACGCAAGGAATTTGAGCTTCTCTCGCTCTTCATGAGCAACCCTGGCAAGATCTTCACTCGCGAAGACATCCTTCAGAAAGTTTGGTCTGACGAAGTAGTGGTTGTCAACCGAGTTGTCGATGTCAACGTGACTCGTCTTCGCGCCAAAATAGGCAAATACGGCAAGCTGATCGTAACCCGCTCCGGCTACGGCTACGGCTTCAAAGTCTAACCCCTTTATGCGTCGAATCAAGATCAGCTACAGCACCAAGCTCCTTCTTATGGTGGTAGCCATCCTCACTGTCTGCGAAGTCGCTTTCGTCGCCTTCCAGTTCAACCGTGAGCAGCGCTATCGCCAGGAGCTACTCAACGCTCAATTGACCATCCTCAACTATCAGCTCCTCGACCATTACGAAGGGGGAGTGGTCAACGTGGAGTTGTGGGAACGCACCATCGACCTCCCAATCCAAGACCTCCAGCTCGCGATCTTCGACACAGAAGGCAACATCATCTACGACAACACAGGCATCAATGGTGTTGAATACCCCCTTGAGCTTCCTGAACTCAAGATGGCCGAGGAGTCTGAACTTCACCGCGGATTCTCTGTTCATAACAATGATGAGGAAGACGACGACGATTTCTACTACTACGCTGCCCTTAAGGAGGGCGACCTTTTTGCCCGCACCGGTGCCCTCGGTCACGATGTCGGGCTTGCTGAGTTCATGAGCATCGACCGCACCTTTCTCTGGTATGCCATCCTTATTTATATCATTGTCATCGCCCTCACATGCTATGCCACTTCCCGAATAGGCAATACTGTAAAGCGACTCTCCGAATTCGCCCAGGCAGCCGAGAAAGGTTCTGAAATCTACGACACCAAGGTATTCCCACGCAACGAACTCGGCACTATCGCCCACAACATTGTCCTCATCTACGTCCGCTGGCAGCGCACCCTCGCCGAACGCGACCGCCAGGCTGAAATAGCTGCAAAGGAAGAGAAGGAAAAAGCAAAACTCAAGAAAGAACTCACCAACAATATAAACCATGAGCTAAAGACCCCTGTATCGGCTATCACTCTCGCCCTCGACACATATTTCACTCAGAAAGACAAATTGACAGATGCCCAGCGCGATATGCTCCTCAACCGCTGCAAGTCGAATGCCGACCGTCTTCTCACAATGATCCAAGACATCCTCGCACTCAACCGTCTTGAAGACGGATCCGAAAATATTGGCAAGGAACTCCTCTCCCTCCGCGACATTGTAGACGACATCACCGACACTCTCCTTCCAAAAGCAGAAGATGCCGGTATAGCTTTTGAGATCAACCTCCCCGACACCATGATGATGCTCGGCAACGCTCCTCTCTTGACTTCCATTTTCAATAATCTTGTCAACAACGCAATCCTATATTCAGGCGGCGCCACAATCTCAATCTTCCTGCAGAATGAAGACGAAAAGAGCTATCGTATCATCATAGCCGACGATGGCACCGGCATTCCGGAAGAGCACTTCGAGCATCTATTTGATAGGTTCTATCGCATAGAATCCGGACGTAGCCGCAAGAAGGGTGGCTCCGGTATAGGCTTGGCAATAGTAAAAGGAGCTGCCAAATTCCACGGCGGCGACATCACGGTCCGCAACGCTCCCTCCGGCGGCCTCGAATTCACCCTGACTCTCTCCAAATCCTAACACGTAAAAACACAGACAATGGATATTTCGGTTGTTATTCCACTCTTCAATGAAGCCGAGTCCCTCCCCGAGCTTCATGCTTGGATCTCCCGGGTCATGGCAGATAATGGTTTCACCTACGAGATAATATTCTGCAACGATGGCTCTACCGACGACTCTCTTAACGTAATCAAAAGTCTCGCTCAAAGTGACCCACATGTGCATTGCGTTAGCTTCTCACGTAACTATGGCAAATCCCCTGCTCTCAACGAAGGTTTCCTTCGCGCACAGGGCGATGTGGTCATCACCATGGATGCCGACCTCCAGGATAGTCCTGATGAGATTCCTGAACTCTATCGAATGATCACTGAAGATGGCTTCGACCTTGTATCCGGATGGAAGAAAAAACGCTACGACCCTCTCAGTAAGACTATTCCTACAAAACTTTTTAATGCCACCGCACGCAAAGTGAGTGGTATCAAGAATCTCCATGACTTCAATTGCGGACTTAAAGCCTATAAGAAGGCAGTAGTGAAGCATATAGAAGTATATGGCGATATGCACCGCTATATCCCTTATCTGGCGAAAAACGCAGGTTTCAAAAAGATAGGGGAGAAGGAAGTGCATCATCAGGCACGCAAATATGGTGTCACTAAGTTTGGTCTCGATCGTTTTGTGAATGGATATCTCGACTTGGCAACACTTTGGTTTCAGTCCAAGTTCGGCATCAAACCGATGCACATCTTCGGCCTGCTTGGCAGCGTGATGTTCTTCATTGGTTTCCTGGCTACACTCACTGTGCTCATCCTCAAGATTGTCAGCATGTGCAGCGACGACTATCATTTCTATGTCACCAATTCAGTCTATTTCTATCTATCGCTTGCCGCTATGGTGATGGGATTGCAATTCTTTCTCACTGGCTTTGTCGGAGAACTCATCACCCGAAATTCACCTGAGCGCAACAAATATCTCATTGGAGAAGAATGGTAGTGTTAATGCATAATTNACTANGTNCAAGCTTACGCAANTCATAATGCATAATTCATAANGAAANTCATAACTGACTGCTTAAAGGGTTGGNAGAGACTTATTTTGACCNCAGTATTTNTTNCTGTGGGTGTTACCTCTTTTNCCCAANGCAATAAAGGGAAGATTACGCCCGTCGAGAGCGACGACGAANCTCCCCANAAGCCGGNATTGCACTATTATGACAAGCATGGTGAAAAACTCGAAACCCCCGTCCTGTATCTTGCCGAACTCGACACTGCCTCCACCGTACGCCCGAAATCTCCATATCCCCTATATAATGGCATAATAGTTGGAGTCAATTTTGGCGATGCTATTATGTCGGCTATTGGCCAATCACACAGCAGCTATGATATCAGTGCCATGGTATCGCTTCATAATTGGTTTTTCCCCGTCGTGGAAGCTGGAATTGGATGGGGACATCACACTGAGACCAACGATCTCTTCAAGATAAAGGCACATCCATCATTATATGCAAAGGTGGGCATAAATTATAACTTCCTGTATAAGTCAAATCCCGACTACATGGCATATCTTGGCCTTCGTTTTGGAGCTGCCCAATGCAAATGGGATAAGACCGATATNCGCTCTACAAATGAAGAAGGAGAGACCGTCTACAGCCCCAATGAAATGAACCAGACATGCACCAGCATCTTCGGTGAGGTATTGGCTGGCCTCAAAGTAAAGATAGCCGGACCCTTCTCCCTCGGATGGAATGTACGCTATCGCATTGGCCGGCACAGCACCAAAGGCATGCATCCTTGGTTTGTTCCCGGTTATGGCACAAGCCCCTTGGGCTTCACCTTCAACGCCTACTTCACCTTCGGCCCAAAAAAGAAGAAGGAATCCCTTCCTATCCCCGATGAAATCCCCCAGCCCAAAGAGAGCCAACCCCTTGACTCTTGACCCTTAAAATTCAAGTCCCAAGTCGGAAATCATCAGTTTATCCTCCTCCACGGTATTCCCTACCGTAGTAAGCATATCCCCCATAATTGCCCCATTCACTCCCCCGGTGAATATCCTGCTCATATTCTCCTTCGAAAGCCTGTTTCTTCCGCCGNCAAAACGTATCACCTGCTGAGNCAACACAANCCGCCATACNGCCGCNCATCTCACTATCTCTNCCTCCTCAATCAGAGGAGNATTCTCGAGTGGAGTCCCCTNGATTGGATTAAGAATATTCATCGGCACAGAATCCGCGCCCATATCGCGCAGCATGATAGCGAAATCCACACGGTCTTCCGCTGTCTCTCCCATCCCAATGATGCCACCTGAGCATATTGCCATCCCTTGGCGTCGGGCTGCGTCTATAGTGCGGCGTTTGTCATCCTGGCTATGAGTGCTGACGAGCTTCGGCCACATCCTCTCGCTCGTCTCCATATTGCAATGGTATCTCTCAATTCCGGCCTCTTTCAATCGCTCTAATTGAGACTCTGAAAGCAATCCCATCGACACGCAGAGATGCAGGTTGGTCTCCTTTTTCAGTCTTTTTATTATTTCTATGAAATTATCAAGATCTCTATCCGAGACAGCCCGGCCGCTTGTCACCAGAGAAAACCTCCGTATNCCGGTCTNNTCATTCAGGCGNGCNGCCTCCATNGTCTTNNCCTCATCNAGNAAATTATAGGTTACGCACCCCGTATCATGGCGATGCGTCTGGGCACACCATTTGCAATCCTCGCCACACNTACCGCTCCGTGCATTGACGATGGAGCAAGANTCAAACTTATTGCTATGGAAAGCCTTGCATATANGGTCGGCTTCATCGCAGAGCGNATCAAGAAGGGGAGTGCTCATAAGAGNAAGAGCCTCTTCACGGCTTACACCCTCGCCGGTATCTATCACCCGCTGNGCTATATCATGAATCTCAGATTTCTTCATAAAAAATCACAGATAATATTCAAGGAAATTAAATCACTCTGCAAAATTACAAAAAAAATCCCAATCCCCCAACCCCAGAGGAAGTCGCNATCTCCGAGTGCGANAGACATGGACCGAGCACGCTCCGCGTGCGACCTTCCCAAAGAAATCTATTCTAAAGATATTCTTTTTATAAAGGAATGGACAGCGTACAATGGTACATTTTCCATCCAATATTGCTTGACGAAACCTTTCATCGAAAACCTTATTCCTATAAGTCCACCATCTACCTTATCGACCGTGATGAACTGTCTTAGTGATTTCGATTTCACGTTCTCTTCCGCTTTGACCTCAATCGGCAAGAGCTTGCTTCCTGCTTGAACCACAAAATCTATTTCCATTGTTGAATTGTCCTTTGAATAATAACCCATTACTGTATCTGGAACACCCATCATTTGGTTCAGCACATAATTTTCAGTAAAAGCACCCTTATAGTTGGAAAAAATATTTTCTCCAATCAGCATTAGAGAAGCTGGCACCTGAGCCATTGCACCCAATAGTCCTACATCAAGAATAAACAACTTAAAGGCATCCTTATCCTCATAAAATTTGATAGGCAACTCTACCTTAGACAACCTTGGTACCTTATATACCATGCCTGCATCTATAAGCCATTGAATCGCATTTTCATACTCAGCTGCACGAGCTCCTTTTTTCAAGGCACCGAAAACGAATTTTCTGTTCTCTTTAGCCAACTGAGCTGGAATAGTCTCAAAGACTAATCTTGCTTTCTGGGTGTCCTTTCCAGCATGTTTGGCAATATCGGCATCG
>WFLX010084282.1_pt1 | contig 16213 bp, 14 predicted proteins | sample 4967041 | NCBI WGS metagenome assembly WFLX01 (sample SAMN12857096, study PRJNA449069) | gut metagenome | isolation source: stool from male and female vole | host: Microtus ochrogaster | place: USA:Florida | collected 2017 | reverse complement strand
TTGCCACTACCATCACGTCCCCAAGGTTTTTCTAAGCCACAAAGGCTCCAACCGTCAGGACGAGCTCCTGCCTGAGTTGTGTTAAAACCTGAGTTGCTGACACGGGGAAGGAAGTAGAAGCTGTTGCTCATGTTAACGAGGCACATTTTCTGGAGCTTTACAGCAACGATAGGAATTCTCTTTGTTTCATCGTCAGGCGCATCGGGATCAGCCTGGAAAAGGACGTTGTAAACCTGGTCGCCTTTTGCAGAGCCGTCCTTGAAGTCAAATCGAGCCACTGAACGTTCAACCCTGACCGGGCCACGTCCTGTATAGTTATCGGGGAGACCATCTTTAGCAGTATTTTTTTCAGAGAGGTGGAAAGGATTTTCCACTTTGTCAAATAGCTCCCAGTCAAGGATATTTTTAGGAAGAGCACGGGTTGTGGTTTCCACATTATTCATAAGGAAAGAGTTGGGGCTCCAGATACCTACATTGTAGTCCGGCTGGCCATTAGCGCTCTGACCCTGGTAAACTTCAGCATACCAATCGACCCATTCGCCTTTTTCATCATCTGTCGGTTTCCAGTTTACCATCTTGTCAACGAGCCATTTGGTAGGATTGCAGAATACAAATACTTCAACTATAGGCTCACCATCGCCGCTCAATCCATCATAAAAGTCATTGAGTGCGGTTTTGCTGATTTTAGCGACAGCCTTATATGACGCCTGGGTAGCGGATGTCATTGCGGTAAGGCGGTTTGATGCAACTTCGCCTGCTGCGATAAAGTTATGTGAGTTTCTTTCAGCGAGCACGATAAGGGCGTTTGAAACGGTGTTTTCAGCATCAGAACCAACTTCTGTGCCGTCTGTTGAACCACCGTCACTATTAGTCTGGCTACGAGAGAGGTTTCCGGTAGGCATCTGGATGTCAAGACCCATGTAATAGCCCTCACCGTCTTCGCCGGTGAGTTGATTCTTCTGTGAATCGGGATCAAGCTGATCGGAGCAGCCGACCATCAAAGCGGCTGCGAGGAGCGAGCCGAAGATTGCTTTAAGTTTTTTCATTGCACTATGTTTATTTGATTTATTTGTTCTATTGTTTGGTATTTAGTCCTGGATTTCGTCGAGTTGCTTGAGGGCTGCGGGAGCGTCAGCGACTTTCAGGCGTGCTGCCTGCTGGAAGAAGGTGCGCGCTGCGTCGTATTTGCCCTGGATGGCGTTGATGACTCCTTTAGCATATATTGCCTCGGGGGTGTCCCCTGCTTTTTCGAGGTATTTTTCAGCGGAAACGTAGTCTTTGCGTATCATTGCTGCGTTTGCTGCGTTGAGGTTAGCCACTTCGCTCTGCGGGTACATGCGTACTGCGGTCTCAAAGAGGGTGTTGTAGTCATCTGAGCCGGGCTCGAGGCTATTTGCGGCAAAGAAGAATTCCTGCAGGGAGAGGTTCTGGGGGCGTGTCTTCGCAACTGCAATAATCTCGTTCACGTCGTTGTAGCTACGGATAGTGTATTCAATCTTGTAGTCAGAGTGGCGGAGTGCGGGATATACGTTAGCAAGGAGGAATTTGTACTGCTCGGGGTATGTCCTTTCGAGTTTTGTGTTCTTGGGGTCGGGCTGGAGGGATGAATCGATGATTTCAAGGATTCCTTCGCGGTTGGTGATGTTGCTGCCGACAACGTATGCGCGGAGCCCTTCCCAGTCCTCGGGTTCGTATGATGTCTTAATGAATCCGGGTGCAAAGTGGTAGAGTTTTTCAACATATTCCTTGAGTGCCGCGGTACGTCCTTTTGCGAGGCGAATATTATTGGTGTAGGAGCCTTCAGGAGATGCGAAGCCTTTGATGGAAAGGGTGTTGATGGTGATATCCTTGTCGTTGTGCACCGAGTCGATTGTCGCCTGTATTTTGGCGAGTTCAACCGTGTTGCGGCGGTAGTCGGGATAGATTACTGTCTGGTTGACAGGGAAGTCGATGTATGCCTGCCCTTTGAGTTCGCGCTGCTTGACAGCTTCTGCCTGTGGTGCAATCCAGTTGAATACGGGCACGAATGGCTTGGGCTCGAATTTGAGCGGCGTGATGGGTATGAGGTCTGAGGGGAGNAGCTCTTCGTTGCAGCATCCTTTGTAGTCAACGTGGAGCACAAGCTCGGAGCCGTTCATCCATGGCTGGTATGGAGCGTCTGCCTTGTATGCCACTTCGGTGAGTTTGTCGGAGCGGCGGTAGAGCTGGATGCCTTCTTTTGCGGGCATATTGTGGCGTATTGCCTGGTAGTACCTGTTCCTGCCAGCCACAACGATAGTGGGGAATGAAACGGAGTCGTTTCCGTTACGGATAACGGGTGTGATCCATGCTTCGCGGTTAGAGCCTTTGCGCACCTGGCTCAGGTCGATCTGTGATGTGATGTAGAGTGTNGTNTTTGTTTTCTCCACTGTGAAGCCTTTCTGCTGTATNGTTACAGGTGCGGCTATTGCTGCGGGTGCAACGAGCATCGCAGCGGCGCTTATTATATTAAGGAGTGTCTTGTTCATTTTCGTGCTTTCTTGTGGTTGTGNTGCGTTAGAATACGTAGACAAGGTTCAGCGCGGCTTTTGTGGGTCCATAGTAGTTATGGGCTTTGTCTTTAGCGATTTTGGTGCCGCATTTAGCGCAGGGGTAAATGTCGTAGCGGGTGTATATCCATCCTACTCCGATTTCTGCTTCAAAGTTCCAGTGCCTTCCGAGTATCCATGTGTATCCGTAAGCGACTCCGAGCCCGGCGTACCATCCCTGATAACGGTGGTCTTTGAGGTTCCTGAAGTCTGTTCCGAGTGCTTTGAAGTTGAGGTCGATGTTTCCGACGTTGTACTGTCCTCCAAGTGCGTGGAATCCGAGGAAGTGTCCCTGTATAGCTTCGCAGAACCAGTAGCGTGCTTCGGGCTGCAGCATCCAGTGTTTCCATTTGTGGGAGTTGACAGTCCAGGCGTTCAGGTTGCCAGACAGGTCAAATGACCATCTTGGAGCGAGTCGGACTTCGGCTCCGAGGTTAGCGGTGAGTGCCGCATCGTAGAGCAGGTTTGTCTTGATAGCGACATCCTGCGCGGTAGCGGGTGCTGCTGCGAAGAGCGCCAGTACCAACGCAATAATGCTGTTTTTCAAAATGTTACGCATATAATTAAGTAAAAATTTGTTTCACATAGTAATCTGGCTCACTAACCGGTCAGATAAGGCATCAGGTATTGTGCTCTTCTTAATGGTGTCATTTGCCGTTACATAGTATGCCCTTTTGTGTGTGGGTGCGCAAAGTTAAGAAAAGTATAATTAACGGTGTATATTTTGAGTAGTTAAAATAGCTTAATTTCACATTTTTATGGATGAATCGGGGGTATTTGTGGTTTTCGGGGTATTTTTTTGCTGGTTGGCGGGGTAAGGACGGGTTTACACCCCTACAACTTGCAGGATTGGCTGCTGCAGGGCTTTTTCTATTGATGCCACGGTGTCAATAGTGAAGTTGTGGGTGCCTCGCATCCATTTGCTGATCTCTGATTCTTTTTTTCCGAGCATATCTGCAAGGTCTTTTTGCTTTAGCCCTCTTTCCTGAAGTATGTTATGAATCCTGTCAACGATAAGGAAGGAGAGGTTTACGCGGTTTCTGATTTCCTGGGATACTTTTGCCCTGCGGGCTTCTATGATGCTACTTTTTTTCATTTCGTGTGAAGTTAGGGTTGCCTATCAGTTCTTTGTCTACAATGTAAAGGGTTCCGTTGGAGAGGCGAGAAGCAATGAATCTACTGGTTTCAACAAGAATTTCCACATATTGCGCGAGTGAGCTGCTTTCTTGCCATGTGGCGCTATCTTTCACGCCTCCGTTTCCAAACACAAGTATTTTGTCACTCAATCTTATACAGTATAGCCGGAGATTACTTGTTTCTATGGGTATGGCACTTACACCATCGCCATAACGCCCTTCATAGCGAAAATATCTTTCCAACGCCCCGCTCTCTCCGATTCTGTCAAGCCATGCGATAATTGTGTCAATATCATCATCGTATTCGCATTTTTCGGGAAATTTCTCGAAAAAAACGCTCTAACTCTGATAATTCCTCCTCATTTAGATGGAGGCTATAAAAGTTGACAGCATTGTGCTCTTCAATGAGTTCAATGGAATATTTCTGCATTTGTCTTAACTTATAGATTAACTATGCAAAGTTATGAAACCTTTCTGATACAACAAACAAATTAACCTAAAAGTTAATAGCGAAGTAATAAAGGCGGGTAAGTGGCAAATATTTACTATATTTGTAGCATGAAACATCACGAGACTCTTCAGCGGCTTCGTCCGTGGGTTCTTCCGGGGGCGATGCTTGCGGGAATTCTGCTTCATAATTATATGGGGCTTCTTGAGCCGGCGGCTCCTTATCTGATTTTTGTGATGCTGTTTATCACTTTCTGCAAGGTGAAGCCCGGTGAGCTCCGGTTCAGCGGCATGACATGGATGCTCCTTGGTGTGCAGCTTGTCGGCGCGGCTGTTGCTTATTTCGCCCTTTTGCCTTTTGGCGAGGAGGTTGCGCAGGGCGCGATGATTTGTGTTTTCTGCCCTACTGCCACTGCGGCTCCTGTGATAACCGGCATGCTCGGCGGGAGCGTTCCGCGCCTGGTGACTTATTCTATTGCGAGCAATATGACTGTTGCGGTGACTGCGCCGCTGGTTTTCAGCGCGGTGAGCGGCGGTGGCGTGGATTTCTTAGGGTCGATGCAGGGTATCGCGATAAAGGTTTTCCCTCTTATTGTGCTTCCGCTTGTGTGCGCTCTTGTGCTTCTGCGTGTTTGCCCGAAGGCTCATGCGGCGATTGCGGGGCGGCAGACGTGGAGTTTTTACATCTGGGCTGTGTCGCTTTTCATTGTTGTCGGCAGGGCTGTAAGCTTTGTGATGAGCGAGCCTCCGGGTAAGATTCCGGTAATGGTCGGGATTGCTCTTGCTGCGGGTGCGATGTGCGGCATCCAGTTTGCGGCGGGGCGGCGAATCGGAGCGAGGTATGGCGACAAGATTGCGGGCGCGCAGGGTCTTGGGCAGAAGAATACCGTGCTGGCGATATGGATGGCGCTGACTTACCTGAATCCGGTGAGCTCTGTTGGTCCGGCAGCGTATATCGCGTGGCAAAATACTGTTAATTCACTTCAATTATATTATAAGGGCAAGCATGACCGCTCTAATTAAGGTTCGGGCGGTTTGTTGTAATAGCCAAAAGGTCAAGCATTATGGACAGCATGTATGAGATTCTTCTTGAGCTCCCTCTCTTCCAGGGGGCAAGTGTTTCCCGCATTTCTGAGATTGTGGGCAAAGCTAAGTTTCATTTCCTGAAATATCTGCCACACGAAAAAATCATTGACGCGAGGGAGGAGTGCACTCACATGAAGTTCATTATCAGCGGGAGCGTGAGGGTTACGGCGGCTAATGCTGACGGTCGCTTCAAGGTGTCGCAGACGTTGAGCGCGCCGAATGTGATTTGCCCGGATTTCCTTTTTGGACGTGAGACGCGCTATCCGGTGGATGTTGTTGCTAATGATACGGTTGCCATTGTGCAGCTTACTAAGCAGGACTTCCTCGATATCCTCAATTCTGACCGGATTTTCTTGTTCAATTACCTGAATATTATTTCTGTGAACGCGCAGAAGGCTGTTGGCGGTGTGCTTGCCGTTGCGGCGGGGGCGCTGGAGGAGCGTATCGCGTTCTGGATTATCGCTTTGACGCAGCCGGGTGGCACTGACATAAAGCTGACTTGCCGGCAGCGGGACTTGTATAGCCTTTTCGGTGTGCAGCGCAGCTCCTTCCTCAACACTCTGGAGAGGATGAAGGCTATGGGTATGATTGATTATGACTCTACGGAAATCCGCATTGTTTCACGCAGGGCGCTCCTTGATCTGATTCTCCATTCTCCGGAATAATCCCGGCTCATTTTGCTGGCAGAGAAAAATAAGCCGCACCTCACGGTGCGGCTTAAATTGTAGCCTGGCTAACCCAGGCTGCCAAACCTAACATAAAACACATTACTATTATGCACTTCTTACTTTCAAAATATATCACCTATTGCTAATTTCTGAGGAGTTATGCTACTAAATATGCTATTTATAATGCAAAATTAACCCGGATGCGGATTTTTGGCAATATTATATAGGCAATATAAATCACGTATTGAAACTATTTTAGCATAATCATCTAAGGAACAATATTTTGCAATTATAACAATCAAAGTGTTTTTCAGGCGGAATATAAATTATTATCAGGGGGATATAAATGCGAAATCAATGGGTTTTGTCGCCAATCCGGGTACAAATCAGCATTTTCCGGCGTCAGGATTGCGGTAATCTCATGGAAAACATTACCTTTGTAAACGAATAATAATCAAGCCGACCTAAAGCATATTTTTTGCCTTTCGACTGACTTAAAACCGCCACATTACTAATGCCGAAACTTATTACAACTATTGCAGCTATTTTTTTGCTTTGCAGCATGGCTCCGCCGGGCATCAAAGCGGATCCGCAGCCGGGAAACGCGCTCAGCTCGATGAACAAGGTGATTGCCAACCGCCAGCAGTATCTCAAACAGAGGAAACATGTGGATGATTCGCTGCGTATGAAGTTGGACTCCATTGACAATAATACGGAAAAGTTTTTAGCAGCGGAAAATATTGCGTTCCGCTACACGGCAATAAATATTGACTCCGCACTCCATTATTATAATGTGGCGGCTGAAATCGCAGAGAAGCAGAATGACGAATCGCTGCGCCGCAGATGTGAAGCAAACAAAGTGTCTATGCTCACTTTCCTTGGCGAGCTTCCCAAAGCAAGCGAGCTGTTTGAGGCAATCGACACAAAGAACATGAATAATTCCGATCTGAGGGAGCTTTATGCGGCAGGTAGCCGGTTGCATCTTGCCTTTGCGTCAAATGTGCCTGAGGAGAAAGCGGGTCAGCATCTGCAGAAAGGTCGCGAATATGCCACAAAATATCTTGAACTTAGCCAGCAGGACACTCCGCAATATAATTACGTTTCGGCTATCATAGCGGCTATGGACGGGCGACATGCACGNGCTATCGCTCTGGCAAGCGATGCTTTGGAAAATACCCCGCCGGAAAGCATATATTATTCATGGTGCGAGGAATTGCTCGGAAGCATATACATGAAGGAGGACAAGACCGGGGAAGCTGTGGTGCACCTCGCCAATGCGGTGAAAAACGACACCCGCCAGGGATTCCAGGTTGGAAATGCGGCAAGGATGCTTTCAGACATCCTTATGCATGAAGGCAGTTTCCAGCTTGCCGACAAGCTACTGCAACTGGCTCTTGATAACGCGATGGAAGCCGGGGACAGGATGAGGTTTGCCGAGGCTGTGACACATTCACCGGAGATGGTTGACCGGTACAGAGGCACAAGCAACCGCTCGAAAATAACGATAAGCATTCTGGTGGCACTTCTCCTTGCNAGCTTTGCCACACTTGGCTGGTTGCTCCGCCGCCTCTACAAAGAAAAACAGCGCAGCGAGGCTATCCGGAAGCAACTCACNNAAGCAGTGATAGAAAGGGCTACATATATTAAGGAGTTCCTTAATATGTGNGCTATGTATATAGAGCGGATGGATGACTACAAGACTACTATACAAAATAAAATAAAAGCCGGGAGGGTGGAGGATGTTGTTTCCATGCTCAAATCCGGCGAAATTTTCAACTCACAGTCCGAAACATTCTATTTGATATTNGACCGCGCATTCATTCAGGCATATCCGGACTTCGNCACACAAGTAAACAAGCTGCTGCTACCGGACAAACAGCTTGAACAGCCTGAGCCGGAGATTCTCACAACCGATTTGCGATTGCTTGCATTCATGCGGCTTGGCTTTGACGACAGCACCCAGATTTCACGGTTCATGGGCTTTTCCGTCAACACCATCTACACTTATCGCAACCGTCTGCGTTCCCGTGCAATCAACCGCGACACATTTGAAAAGGATGTGACCAAGATTGGAGTATGAATAGCCTCTCCCCTACCCTTTCGCTGCAAATTTTCTTGCCTGAGCCAGAATGCGCAACAGGCAAAGCAGTGGTAATTCTTCCCGGCGGTGGCTACCACAAACTTTCCACCGGCAATGAAGGCACAGCTTGGGCTGAATGGTTTACTCAAATGGGTATCGCTATCGCGGTGGTGAGCTACCGTCTTCCTTACGGCAACCGGGAGCTCCCTCTATCAGATGCCTATGATGCGATGAGATATATGCGGGCTAATGCCGGAAAACTCAACATAAGCCAGGACAAAATTGGCATAATGGGCTTTTCGGCTGGAGGGCATCTTGCTTCCGTCGTTGCAACGGAAGCACCAGAAGACATTCGCCCGAATTTCCAGATCCTTTTCTATCCGGTAATCAGCATGATGCCGGATCTCACCCATAAAGCGTCACATGACAATTTCTTAGGTGCCGGACCTTCCACGGCACTGGAACGGCAATTCTCATCAGATTTACAAGTGGACTCCCTCACGCCTCCTGCTATTATTTTATTGAGCGCAGATGACAGGAGCGTAAATCCGGCAAACTCACTCGCATATTTCACCGCGCTCANATCCAAAGGAATCTCCGCCTCTCTCCACATATATCCGACCGGAGGACACGGCTGGGGATTCGCATCTTGCCCTTGGAAAACAGAAATGCTCGCCGAGCTTGCATCATGGCTTGCTCGATGAGCATCAAATCCTTTTAAACGATTTTGCACAGCTACAAAAAAATCAGCCGCAGACACCCTAAGATATCTGCGGCTGAAATATTAAAGAATACTTTTATTCTGCTTTGCCGTTGCTGCCGAGAACGTTTACAATTTTGTGCTTGTAAAGTTTCTCCATTTCGTCACGAGCCGGACCGAGGTATTTGCGCGGGTCAAATTCACCGGGCTTGGTAGCGAACACTTCACGAACAGCAGCTGTCATAGCGAGACGGCTGTCTGAATCGATGTTGATTTTGCATACAGCGCTCTTAGCTGCCTTGCGGAGTTCCTCTTCGGGAATACCGATAGCATCGGGAAGTTTGCCACCATATTTGTTGATGGTGTCAACATATTCCTGGGGAACTGAAGAAGAACCGTGGAGCACAATGGGGAATCCGGGAAGTTTCTCCATAACTGCGTCAAGCACTTCAAAAGCCAATGGGGGCGGAACAAGACGACCCTCTGCGTTGCGTGTGCACTGCTCGGGTGTGAATTTGTATGCGCCGTGTGATGTGCCGATTGAAATAGCGAGGCTGTCGCAACCTGTGCGTGTTGCAAAGTCGATAACCTCTTCAGGGTTGGTGTAGGTGTGGTGGNCAGNNGAANCNTCATNCNCAANACCGGCGAGAACGCCGAGNTCACCTTCTACAGTCACATCATACTGGTGAGCGTAGTCAACAACTTTNTTTGTGAGGGCAACATTTTCCTCATAGGGAAGATGTGAACCGTCAATCATAACAGAAGAGAAACCGTTGTCGATGCAGCTCTTGCAGAGCTCGAAGCTGTCACCATGGTCGAGGTGGAGCACAATCTGGGGATTTTCCCAGCCGAGTTCCTTTGCATATTCAACAGCACCCTGCGCCATGTAGCGGAGAAGAGTTGCGTTTGCGTAGTTACGCGCACCCTTTGACACCTGGAGGATAACGGGAGACTTCTCTTCAGCTGCAGCCTTGATGATAGCCTGGAGCTGCTCCATGTTGTTGAAGTTGANAGCGGGGATAGCGTAGCCACCCTTGATAGCCTTTGCAAACATTTCACGGGTGTTTACAAGACCAAGTTCTTTGTAACTTACCATTTTGGTTCTATTTTTGGTGAAAAAATTATTTGTTACGGTTATGTAGCGCAAAAATACAAAAAATGCCGATTAAAATAACTGCACTTACATTTAAAATGTCCTAATTTATTTTTCATCCGATTTTTTGCGCAGGTGCAGCATGGCATGGACGCACCCGACAAAGAGCGCTCCCCCCGCTATGTTGCCTACTGTCGCAGGAATAAGGTTGTCCCACACAAAAGACCACACGCTCACATCCGCTCCCTCGAGCATGCCCAGCGGAATGAAAAACATATTTGCGATGCAGTGTTCATAGCCAAGTGCCACAAACGCCATGACCGGCAGCCAGCATGCCGCCATCTTCTCTATCAGCGAATGACCTGCAAGGGCAAGCCACACGGCAAGGCACACGCACCAGTTTGCACCTATGCCTTTGACAAATACAGTCATCCACGACATTGACACCTTAGCCTCGGCAACCCTGATGATAGCGCCNTGCCACGGCTNAGGCGTTGTAAGCCCGGCATAATAGACAAGCAGCCACGCGAAGCCAAATGCACCGATGAAATTACCCACATATACAATCGTCCAGTTCTTCGCTACTTCGGCAACACCAAAATCACCGCGCATAAAGCCTGGCACAAGCAGCGCATTGTTGCCGGTGAAAAGCTCCGCGCCGAGAACTACAACGAGAATNAGACCGATTGGAAACATCACTCCGCTCAATAGNCGCTGCATNGCAGGGTTCGCGGCGGTAATCTCCGGAAAACCGAATCCAACCATCACCGAAAGGATTCCTCCAAGGGCTATATAGCACCCNGCGAGGATTGACAATATCACCAACCTGCCTGTCTTCGCAGTNGTATCCACTTTTGCCCTGCCGACATTTACCGACAGCTCGGCGATTTCTACCGGGGTTCTNACATCCATAATCTTATTTGGGGTTTTAGCCGGGAGCATACACCCGCGGCGGATTCATAAAAATGCAAGCGGTCTGCCACAAGATGAAAATCTTGCAGCAGACCGTTTGTTTGTTCTCTATTGTCTGTCAATTAAAGGCAGGCAGCCGGCTTATTCCTCTACAGTGCGGAGCTTCTGTACATAAACCGCCTTCATCATTNTCTTGCGGTTGCTAACCGAGGGCTTTTCAAAAGCCTGACGGCTACGAAGTTCCTTTACGATACCGGTCTTTTCAAATTTGCGTTTGAATTTCTTCAATGCTCTTTCGATATTCTCGCCTTCTTTAACTTGTACGATGATCATTTTTGTTATTTAGTTATTAATTAATTGCTTTGGGTGTTTTGCGCGGCAAAATTAAGCACTTTTTTCTTTTCAGCAAAATATTCCGCCGCATTTGTACTCCATTTTTTGCAACAAATGCAACTTTTCTCTTCAAATCGTCCCTTTTCCTTTTTCATTTGGCGGTTTGCTTTGCCACATGGAATAATTTTCCTAATTTCGGAGTCACAATCCTGTGCCGACACACCAACGGCACACCTTAAATAATATAGACCCATGAAACCATTGTCACGAGCCTTGCTTGCAATTGCTGCCGGAGCCTTAGTTGCATGCTCACAGAGCGACCCGGCTGAAACTGATTATACCGCATATGTCAACCCATTCATCGGGGCTGCGGATAACGGGCACACTTTTCCTGGAGCATGCCGCCCATTCGGCATGATCCAGACAAGCCCTGTCACAGGAGCTGTCGGTTGGAGATACTGCTCGGAATATGTTTACAGCGACTCAATTATATGGGGATTCACCCAGACCCATTTGAACGGCACCGGTTGCATGGATCTCGGCGACATCCTTGTCATGCCGTCCACTGGCGACCGGGACAGGGCGTGGGATGCATACCGAAGCCCGTTCAGCAAATCTACCGAGGAGGCTACTCCCGGATATTATGCAGTAACCCTTTCAGCTCCCGATGTAAGGGCTGAGCTCACCGCATCCACAAGAGCGGCTTTTCATAGATACACATATAATAATGCCGACTCGGCATCCCTGCTGATTGACCTGCAGCATGGTCCTGCATGGAGCGAAGGGCAATACCACGGTCAAGTGCGCGAATGCGAAACACAGTGGGAGGATGAATACACTCTTACCGGAATGGTTCGCAATGCCGTATGGGTCAACCAGCGTTACTACTTCGTCATGAAGTTCAACCGCGCTGTCACAGATACAGTCATGCTAAGAATGTCCCAGGGAGAACGCGGGCAGCGCATTGTCGCATCATTTGATATGCAGCCTGGCGATACTCTTTTGATGAAAGTCGCTATGAGCACAACCGGAATACCCGGTGCTAAGGCAAACCTTGAGGCGGAGATTCCCCACTGGAACTTTGAGGATGTACGCGAGCAGGCTAAAGACGAATGGAATTCATACCTCGGCAGAATTGAGGTGGACGGCACAGACGATGAGAAAACCAATTTCTACACCGCCTTCTACCACGCTATTATACAGCCTAACATCATCTCAGACATCGATGGTCAATATCGCACTGCGGCTGATTCTGTGGTGGCAGCTCCCGGCGGTGAATTTTACTCCACTTTCTCTTTGTGGGATACATACCGCGCAGCCCATCCATTCTACACCCTCGCTACTCCTGAAAAAGTAGACGGCTTTGTCAACTCATTGGTTGCACAGAGCGAAGTGCAGGGCTTCCTGCCTATATGGGGACTTTGGGGAGGAGAAACCTACACAATGATTGGCAACCATGGCGTTTCAGTAATTGCTGAAGCATACCGCAAAGGCTTCCGCGGCTTTGATGCAGAAAAAGCATTTGACGCCATCAAGCGCACCCAGACAGTCAGCCATCCTCAAAAGAGCGATTGGGAAAACTACACTAAATATGGTTATTTCCCCACTGACCTTACACCTGCTGAATCAGTATCATCAACCCTTGAAAGCTGCTATGACGATTATGCAGCCGCAGATATGGCATCGCTTCTCGGCAAACCGGAAGATGAAAAGATTTTCCGTGAACGCGCTGCATATTATAAGAATTTGTTTGACACTGAGACCAAATTCATGCGCCCGCGTCTTGCCGACGGCTCATGGAAAACACCTTTTGACCCATCCGGAGTCAGCCATGCGGAAAGCACAGGCGGCGACTACACAGAGGGCAATGCATGGCAGTACACATGGCATGTGCAGCACGATGTTCCCGGTCTGATAGAGCTCTTCGGTGGTGAGCAGCCATTCCTCAGCAAACTCGACTCTGTTTTCAGTGTCACCCTCGTGACTACACAGAGCGATGTCACAGGGCTTATCGGGCAGTATGCCCATGGCAACGAGCCGAGCCACCATGTAACTTACCTCTACACACTTGCGGGGCAACCATGGCGCACTCACGAACTTGTCCGCGAAGTGTTTGACAGGTTCTATCGTCCTGAACCGGACGGTTTGAGCGGAAACGACGACTGCGGTCAGATGTCCGCATGGTATATGTTCTCGGCTATGGGATTCTATCCGGTAGACCCCGTAAGCGCTAAATATGTGCTTGGCGCACCGCAGATGCCAGGATTCACCCTTCGCCTTGCGGAAGGCAAGACCTTTGTAATCAAAGCGGAAGGCATCTCTGATGAGGCTAAGTACGTTGAAAGCGTAACGCTCAATGACAAGCCATATACCCTCCCATACATCACCCATGCGGATATAACATCAGGAGGAAAACTGGTATTCAAAATGACTTCAGACAAATCCAAAGCTATAACATTTAACTAAACCATAAACAAAACACTATAATGAGCAAATATCCTAAAATTGGTATCCGCCCGACCATTGACGGTCGCCAGGGCGGCGTGCGCGAAAGCCTTGAAGAAAAAACAATGAGCCTTGCAAAGGCTGTTGCAGACCTAATCTCATCCAACCTCCGCAATGGCGACGGCTCACCCGTTGAATGTGTCATTGCTGACGGAACAATCGGTCGAGTTGCCGAAACAGCTGCTTGCGCTGAAAAATTCGAGCGTGAAGGTGTAGGCGCAACTATCACTGTTACATCATGCTGGTGCTACGGCGCAGAAACCATGGACATGAACCCTTATTGGCCTAAGGCTGTATGGGGTTTCAACGGCACTGAGCGCCCCGGAGCGGTTTACCTCGCTGCTGTGCTTGCTGCGCATGCACAGAAAGGACTTCCCGCTTTCGGCATCTATGGTCATGACGTGCAGGATCTTAACGACAATACTATTCCTGCCGACGTTGCTGAAAAAATTCTCCGCTTTGCACGCGCTGCTATGGCAGTGGCAAATATGCGCGGCAAATCATACCTTTCAATGGGCAGTGTGTCAATGGGTATAGCTGGCTCTATAGTAAACCCTGATTTCTTCCAGGAATACCTCGGAATGAGAAACGAATCTGTAGATCTCACCGAAATTATCCGCCGAATGACTGAGGGCATATATGACAAAGAGGAATATGCAAAAGCGCTTGCCTGGACTGAAAAATACTGTAAGGTTAATGAAGGCAATGACATTGCAAACCACTCTGAGAAGATGAAAACCCGTGACCAGAAAGATGCTGACTGGGATTTCATTGTAAAGATGACTATCATCATGCGCGACCTCATGAAAGGCAATCCCAAACTCCTTTCACTCGGATTCAAGGAAGAGGCTATGGGTCACAATGCTATCGCAGCAGGCTTCCAGGGTCAGAGGCAGTGGACCGACTTCTATCCCAACGGTGACTTCAGCGAAGCGCTTCTCAACACATCATTTGACTGGAACGGCATTCGTGAGGCATTTGTGCTCGCTACCGAAAATGACGCTTGCAATGGCGTTGCCATGCTCTTCGGTCACCTCCTTACAAACCGCGCTCAGATTTTCTCGGACGTGCGCACATACTGGAGCCCTGAGGCTGTCAAGAGGGTTACAGGCAGGGAACTCAGCGGAAGAGCGGAAAACGGCATAATCCACCTCATCAATTCAGGCGCTACAACACTTGACGGCTCAGGACAGGCTACCGAAAACGGAGAACCTGTGATGAAAGAGCATTGGAACATGACCAAGGAAGATGTTGACGCTTGCCTCAAGGCTACAACATGGTATCCTGCTAACCGCGACTACTTCCGTGGCGGCGGTTTCTCAAGCAACTTCCTATCAAAAGGCGGAATGCCTGTGACTATGTCACGCCTCAACCTTGTCAAAGGACTCGGTCCGGTTCTACAGATTGCAGAAGGCTGGACTGTGGAAATCGACCCGGAAATCAACCGCTTGCTCGACAAACGCACTGATCCCACCTGGCCCACCACATGGTTCGTGCCCAGGCTTATGCCCGACCGCGACCCCTTCAAGGATGTTTACTCTGTAATGAACAACTGGGGCGCTAACCACGGTGCCATCTCTTACGGACACATCGGCGCAGACCTCATCACCCTTGCATCTATTCTTCGCATCCCGGTGTGCATGCACAATGTTGAGGATAAGAAAATTTTCCGTCCCTCAGCTTGGAACGCATTCGGCATGGACAAAGAAGGCGCAGACTACCGCGCATGCAAAAACTATGGCCCTATCTATAAATAATAAGGTGTGCTATGGCTACTAAAGAACAAATTGACACTTTTGTGGGCTATGCGCACAAAGTAGGACAAGCTGGACTGACAATTTGCAGCAGCGGCAACCTGTCATGGCGTATCGGTGAAGAAGTGCTGATTTCTGGCACCGGCTCATGGGTTCCGGAGCTTACTCCTGAAAAAGTATCTGTGTGCCGTCTTTCTGACGGACAGGTGCTCAACGGAGTAAAACCCTCTATGGAGAGCGTTTTTCACATGGGGGTAATGCGCAAACGTCCCGAAGTGAACGTTGTGCTGCACTTCCAGTCACCCTATGCAACTGCAGTTGCGTGCATGGAAAATCTTCCTGAGAATTTCAATTTCACTGCGGAAGTGCCTATCCATGTAGGCAATCCGATTCCCATGATTCCATATTTCCGTCCCGGCTCACCTGAACTTGCTGAGCATGTTGTTGCCGAAATGACAAATTGCAATTCGGTAATGCTCCGCAAGCATGGACAGGTGGTATGCGGCGCAGACTTCAACCAGGCATTTGAAAGGGCTATGTTCTTTGAAATGGCATGCCGCATTGCGGTGCTCAACGGCAAGAACGTGAACCCTCTCACACCGGCAGAGATTTCTGATTTGGACGTTTATATCAACGGCAAAAAATGAAAGACGCTTTCATAGCGGCAGACTTCGGCGGAAGCAGCGGGCGAGTTATCGCCGGCTGCATCGCCGACGGTCAGCTGCAACTCAATGAAATCCACCGCTTCAAAAACGGACCTGTTACACTCGGAAACACCGTATATTGGGATTTCCCTTACCTTTTCTCGGAACTTAAAAACGGTCTGCACAAGGCTGTGCGCCAAGGCTACCGGATTCTCAGCATAGGCATTGACACATGGGGTGTGGATTTCGGGCTGATTGACAAGGCTGGAAACCTACTTTCAAATCCTG
>WFLX010064561.1_pt1 | contig 16223 bp, 7 predicted proteins | sample 4967041 | NCBI WGS metagenome assembly WFLX01 (sample SAMN12857096, study PRJNA449069) | gut metagenome | isolation source: stool from male and female vole | host: Microtus ochrogaster | place: USA:Florida | collected 2017 | reverse complement strand
GCAATTTACAGATTGTTTATCAGAAAATTCACCTAAATTGTGTTACATAAATTACCCCAAATTTCCCAGAAATATGCCACAATCGAGCATTAATACGCTATATAACAGTAATTTACAGATTGTTTATCAGAAAAATCACCTTTATATTTAATTAGCAGAATTCAGGCACGTTATTTCAAGAATATATAGTAACTTTGCATCAGTTTAATAAAGATCTAAGGCTTAGGAAAAAACATTATTATCTACTCAATTCTTTATTCTTCTACCTTATAACAAATGGTTGATGTTACTCCTAAGATTGCACCAGCCCTACTTTGGTCGTGCATCGATAATTGTTAGACTCTACGAAATATATACTTGAATTTTGGTTATGAGAGGGTGTGCTCCTGTGAAGAAGTGCACTCTCATTTTTTTGTATCCCTACAAAAAAACTACGGACGCATCCTGCGACGCATCCGTAGCCATATCTTTTACTTGAATTATCACTTGTTCTCTGCCTGATATTTTGCGCGAGCAATATACTTGTCGATATCAAGACGATACTGGTTGCCATATTCAGGATATTTCTCCTTGATAGACTCCAGCACCTTCAGCTCTGCTGCATAATCGCCCTGAGCGCGAAGTACGGTAGCCTTCTTCATCATGAAGAGAGGAGTGTAAAGCGCGTTGTCATTGCTCTCGCTGATAGCCTTGTCATAAGCCTTGAGAGCCTCGGGATATTTCTGAAGATTTACATAGCAGTCACCTTCAAGCGACTTGGCGGCAGCAGCTACGATCTCATCATTGCCTTTAAACTTCTTGAGATCGCTCAGCGCAGCCTCGTAGTTACCGTTTCTGTAGCTAAGGGTAGCAGCCATAAGAGCGGCGCGGCTTCCTGCATCGTGACCCTTGTCAGCAGCCACACGATAGAGGGCAAGAGCGGTCGAGTCATTTCCCTGAGCAAGCTCAATATCAGCCTTTGAAGCAGCCTCATTGGCAGCGGTGATACCGGGTTTATGCACAAAGAACATATATATCAACACTACAATCGCAATTATAGCAATCACGATCATACCCCACATCAGATACTTCTGACCACGGGTAACATTGTTTTTCAACTCCTGATTATCCTTCGCAAGCTCTTCAAGCTCGATAGAAGGTTTCTGATCCTGTTCAGCCATAGTAATTATTTATTTTTTCTATTAATAACAATTTATGTGAGCCCAACGGCTCATTTAAGTCGCAAAATTAACATAATTTCCTTAGTGACGCAAATTTTTTTCACAATCACACNGGCTTCAGGAGCAATTATCTTGCAGTAACAGCCAATTTACGCGAAGCTGAGGCATGCTGTTCACCATCTACGGTAACNACAGCACGNTACACATATATACCTCNNGGCACACGGCGNCCACCCATATCGGTAAGATTCCATGTCACAGGTACCCCCATCTCATCACCGTCAGCGGCACTATGGCCTCCGCTCCACACTATACGGCCCATCAGGTCATATACTGTCACGGTAACGGCACTTGCCTTTCCGGGACGATTATGCTCGACATAGAAATCAGCATGGTCGGTAGCAGGACTGGCATCGGTGTAAAGATTTATGATCTCGGCTCGGGCTCCGGCATTGACATTAAATGCGATCGTACTCTCGGCCATATTGTTTGACGTATCCCACACACGCAGACGCAACGTATGGGCACCCTCGGAAAGGCCGCTCAGCTGATATCGCAACGTACCCCACAACGGACCATCATCACCCGGGACGTAANATGAGACAACATCCTGACATGCCTCGTTACCGTCGAGCAGCAGCGACAGCTGATGTCCNACGCCCGATGATGACANGTTGACACCGCAGTCATCACTCACCCTGGCGATCACNACNGGAGCCTGACTGACAGTCATGCCGTCACGAAACATCTCACTGTTAAGATAGAATGTTTCGATTACCGGTGGCGTGACGTCACTGTCACGCGAATCATCGTAACCGTAGACATACAGATCGCGTGTTATTCCGGCAGCATCAGTTCCGGTTTCGGAAGAGGCATATACACTGAGGGTAGCCGGACGGAAATTTGACGCAATTTCCGAGGGCATGTCAATGACAAAACTGAACTTACCATCCGCTACACGGCCCGTACCGACATGAATACGCTCACCGCGTTCCTCAAATGTCATGCGGTCGTTATCATTGTGTCCGAGCGAGGTCGTGCTGTAATCGGCATCGTATAAGGTTGACGTAAGCACACCGTCAAAACCGGCCGCAAGCGCACCGGCTTTATCAACTACGTGTCCCTCGACGTTAACAAGCTGACGCGCCTTTAGTGTCACCTGGGCATCAGAAGTCACCGTCTCCCCATTGATACGGTCTATCACCATGTTATACTGCGGTTCGGCCACGGCAAGCGCCGGATCGCCGAGCAGCACATATCTCATCTTGTTGGTGTCACGCGTGAGAAGAGTGTTTTTTGCACGTCGCATTATCTCTCCAGTTGTCAGCGCAAGTCCGTTTTCATCGGTTGCGAATGTCTGTGCCGCCATGGCAAGCGATATCCGCTCATTGAGNGAAATCAGCACGGGACGCGTGGCAGCNATTGCTCCGATAATACCGTTGCGGGCCATGAACAGCATTTCAGCGCCCGAGATTGTCGTGACATCCCAACGCAAGAAGTCGCATGTCGCGGCATACAGCATGGGCTGATGCGTAAAATTGACATTCTTCAGGTCATTGAGGGTCAGCAGGCCCTCGCCGGTCCAGCTGAACTCATTGGCATGGCCTATGAACCACCACCAGGCCACNCCCTGCTTCAATTTGCCGTACATCCGGTCACGCGCGCCATCAGCCACATTGTTGACCACGGGAAACGCATCGACATAAGCCTTGTCATACAGTCGGTTGCTGCCGCCTGAAGTGGAAGAGAGTACTCCGGCCACTTTCTCCATCTGGCGCATGTGTACATTATCCTCATCCTTTTTACCGTCGTCAGCAACGAGCAGCACACGGTTCTTCCACTGACCGTCGGTGCGGTCGTTCATATAGGCTTNGATTTTTGCAACTACTCCCTCCGCCTCTTTCTTATCAGTCACCGGAATACGACCTACACTGATACAGTGATAGTCAGTACCGTCCATAGCTCCTGAACCGTCACGTAAAAAGGTAAGGTAATCTTCGGTAGTATATGATGTGTTGTCAAAACCTCCGTCCTCAGTCTGCCATTGCGGCATCAGGGGCATCGTCAGCGACTTCACCTCCTGAGTGATACGGCGATGATCATATATCGCACGACCCATCAGAAGCACATATTTCAGACGGCTTTCAGATGATGCGCTACCGCCACCGCGGTCCCACATCATTTTCAGCATCCTGCGGAAAGCACCTATATGAGCCACGCCGGATGCAAACTCATCAAACACCTCATCCTGATCCACCACCATCACATCAAGCGGCCGCAAGGGATCATTGCGATGCAGCTCGGCAAGCTTATCAGCCTGCTCCTTCCACTGTGACGCAGTGATTATTACCATTTCAGGCACCGGAGCACCGTGCAGGTCATGATTGCCCACTATACCGACATAAGCGGGTGACGGCATTGCGGCATCCGGGTTCCACGCGACATAATTTCTCTCACCGGCAGGCGCCGAAACACTCCACAAGGCATTACTGCCGGAACGCTCAAAATCAACGATACGATGAGCGGAGGGATCGGTCACATCCCAAACCCTTGTTTCGGATGTAATNCCTGACAGACTCAGCGATCGGGAGGGAGAATGAAACGTCAGCACACCGTCGTTCATCGACAATGCACGCTGATAATTGATATTGATATTGTCAAGACGTGCCAGACGTACCGACCCGTCAGAGCTAAAACTTATTGTAAGCTCCAGTGACTGACCATTTACGGTCACATCATGAGTCATGGTTCTGGTCTCGTAGTGCAGCTTTTGATCATCCGATGACACNGGNACGATGTCATTTCCACTGTCNGCNACATTCTCACCATTNACGTTATAGGAAATTCGGCCCGAGGCGCCTACAGTCTTTGCGGCAAACCGACACCTGAAGCTGACNGCATCATCCGTCNTACCGGGNAGGTCAAATTTAAACGCCTGCACGGGGCGCTGCATAAAATTCTCACCAAGAAACTCATGTCCCGTCGAGCCAGGTGAAACCTGCTCAAGTTCATGAGTCACNGTCTCTGTAAATGTAGTNGCNGGTGTTCCNGTCGCTCCGGGAGTNGCNGTAACNGNTNCAGNNACACGGCTTTCTTCACTCTCAGCGAGATAATAATAACCTTTCTGCGAGTAATAATTAGGTCGGCGGCTCCATATTCCGTTGAGTTTCTCCAGATTATACGGGCCCATGGCATAGAATACCAGACCTTTGGCTACAGACTCGGAAAGCACTTCNGGAATATCATCNATATAACCGTCAGTGGTCAGTTTTTCATCCATNGTGTAGCCNCCGTAACCATAGACACGCACTTTATTCACGTCATTGAATCCCCAACGGCGCAGCTGCTCGGCAGTAATAAGATGCGGGCCGGTTTCCTCGACAGCNATNTTCACCCAGCGTCCGGAAGAAAACCGCGACGACGGGGCATAACTGTCAAGCGGCAGTGCCATTGCATCGACACACTGCCACAGGGCAAATAAAGTGATAAATAGATATATAGTATAATTACGTAATTGTCTAAACATATTATCTCATTAACGGAAAGCTACCCCATATTATTGTTTTTTGACTTTTTTAGCCATCATCTATTGCTAATAAAGAAAAAAGTCGTACCTTTGTGCCCGGGTAAGTCCTACACGACCAGCTCCTCGGGAACTCCGCCAGGCCTTGATCGGAGCAACGGTACCGAGTTGTAGCGGTGCGATGTAGTCAGCTTACCCTTTTTTTGTATCCCTACCCCTGACATTTTCCATAATCCCGCACAACCAAAATAAGTAGACAGCCCGATGAATAAAAAAGCATGGATTACAGGTGCTGTGCTTGCCATAATTTTCACAATGGTGATACGCATTACAGTATACACGGAAGATTGCAATCTTCTGGTAGTTGGCCTTACATTTCTCTTATCATTCTGCGTATTCAGCCTTATGGCATACTGTTACCGAAAGCTCCGCAACAGGGCTAATCGCTGATCCGGACTACTTCAGACTACTACGTCCGCNCAATCGATANTTTGCAGTCAATCGCGCCACGCNGGTTAGCCGCATTAGTGCAATCCAGGCGCATAGCACCTGAAGAAGCGGAGCCTGCGGCAAGCTCCGAAGAGCGTGGCGCAACCCCAGGTACGATGTCCGACCATCAGAATTGGCACTCAAACAGAGCGCAACATACCGGTGTCACGGCCGCAGCTTTTTTATCAACATACTTTCACCTTGACCCCTTAATACCAAGTCACACCGTTGACATAGCTTGAGCGCTTGTCATACTTGAGATCCTGAAGCAGTGACGACTTCACNGCTATATGGAAGTTATAGCTCTTATACGGGCCCACCGGCACAAAACTTGCCGTCATGGTGAAACAGTGAAGATCACGCGACAGGTTACAGTTCATGTAGGCAATCTTCTTCGTATCGAAATTATAGCTTGCGCTAAAACCGAAATTCCAGTTTTTTGTAGGACGGATATTACCCGAGAAACTGAGGTTCTGGGTTATTCGGGGATCGTACTCCATCTTCTTCTTGTTAAACTTACCGTAAGCGTAGTTCACCGAATAGTTGAATGTAAGGCTCCAGGGCACTTCCCACTTCATATAGCCACCGTCGATCAGCTCGACATCATCGTTTTCATTCTCATCGCGCATACGCCGTGAGTCAGCCTGAGCCTTCAGACCGTCAAAGTCCTCCTCATCCTCGTCCTCATCCGAGTCTTTGTCTTTGTCGTCCTTTTTCTTGTCTTTCCGCTTGAAGGTATTGTTGTTAATCGTATAACTGAACGATGTACCCGTACTTGACAGTCGGCCTATACCCTTACCGGCCTTCCAGCGGGGTATATTGACACGCACGGGATTACCTGAAGAATTAAGCTGATAGGTATAGACGTCCCATGTAGCCGACAGATTGAGATTNAAGTTTTTNACAAGACGCAGCAACAACGACGTGTTGATGTTACTCCAGTTCATCGAGTCAGCCGCAAAGTTATAGCTCTGNGAGGCNGTNAAATTCTCGATAAGCGATATCTTCTTCTCGCCGATACTGTCGTTACTCTTCACTTTCATCTCCACGTTGTTGGAAAGTGACACACTCATTGTACCTGATCTACCCTGTCCGGGAACGCCAAAAAGCGCATTAGGGAACATCGAATACTTGTTCTGAACCGTTTGACCGGAACTGTTTACATAAGAATACTGCCCGTAGTAACCGAAAAACGGTGACGAGAAGTCGGGCGCACCTGAAAACGAGATCGACGGTGTCAGCACGTGACGTATCATCTTCACCTTGTCGCCCAGGAACGGCAGCGGCTGGAAGAAACCGTAGATCTTGGTGTCAAGTGATACCGACGCGTTGAAATCCCATACATTATAGAATCCATAAGTGGTGTCACACACCTCGGCCGATGCTGCAGGATCCCATGACCGGCGCACCTTGCTCGTGTACATGCGGTCGTTAAGAGACACCGATGGCGTGAGGTTGATGTACTTGAAGAGGTTGAAGGTGGCCGACACCGGTACTGCATGACGCATACCGTTACGCCAGTCCTTGATAAGGCTCTTCTGGAAGAACTGATCCTGATTAGCGGTAAGTGAGTTCTGGAACTGACCCGAATAGCTCAGTTTGATCTTTTCATACCACTTCTCCTTGCCAACCGCACGTTTACGCTTGAACGGATATATCTGAGAAAGAGTCACGTTAAGGTTAGGAAACGACACGGCGAGTGTAGAGTCCTGAGTACGCTGGGAGATATTGGCGTTGGTCGAGAATGACCACTTGGAGTTGGGAAGTTTGTAAGTGAGGTTGATTGTAGAACTCTTGGTGTTCTCGGTAAATGAATTGGAGAACTGAGAGTTCATATTATTTCGGGTATAACCGCTCGAAGTGAAGTTGACACTTGCCGACAACGACATATTGGGATTCGCCTTGGCATCCTGCGAATGGCTCCACAATATCTGGAAGTTAGTCATCTTGGAGTAGTCGGCGCTTCCCTTTTCTCCATATATTGTCGTGATGAAACTCGTGCGGAAGTTACCGGAATANTTGTATCGCTTCACATAGTTTGAACGGGCGGTCACACCCCACGATCCTTTTGTAAAGATCTCACCGGTCAGGGCAAGATCGATATTGTCATTGATGGCGAAATAATAACCACCGTTTGACAGATAGAAACCGCGGCTATAGTCATCGCCGAATGAGGGTACTATGATACCCGATGAGTAGCTGTCGGTAAACGGGAAGAAGCCGAACGGCACGGCAAGCGGCAGCGGCACATCAAACATCACGAAATAAGCAGGTCCGGTGATGACGTTTTTCTTAGGNCTTACCTTTCCTTTNGTAAGCTGGAAATAGAAGTGAGGATGGTCGTGGTCAGGACAAGTCGAGTATCTGCCGTTAGCTATATAATATTCACCGTTCTCCATCTTTTTAGTCTGACCGCCGGTGATATAGCCTTCGCCCTGTTCGGTAATTACATTGGTGATAAAGCCTCGGCCACTCTTGAAGTTATACTTCATTGTTTCCGAGTCATAGCTTCCGCTCTTGTCAGTGAACACCGGTCGACCGGTCACCTCGCCTGCGGAGTCGACAGTACCGTTGGCGCGCACGTTATTGGTCGACATCTCCATATTGATCTCGGCTGCATCAAGCTTCATGTCGCCATAGGTCACCTGACTGTTACCGTACATGAAGGCATCATTACGGCCGATGAGCACCATCGAGTCCTTGGCGCTGAAGTCCACGATGTTGTCAATATCGACCTTCTGCCTTACTATACGCGGGCCGGGCTTATGGGTAGTATCGGAGGANCGGCTTACACGCGGCACGACAGCNGCAGCCACCGAGTCGGAGTCAGCCTGACTGACAAGCACACGGTCATTGAGCAGCGTCGGCTGCTCTTCAGTACCCATATTGAGCGCAGGATCCTCCGGGCGTCCGGAAGCCATGACTGTAAGGGTACATGCCAGTACCAGTAAAATTATATAGAGTTGAGTAGTGCGCAACTTTAGTGACAATGTGAAAATTTCAATGCAAAGATACGACATGGCGGCGTATTAAAAAAATATTATCGACAAGAATAGGAATTGTTAAAACCAAAAGTTGTAACTTTATGTTATAATCCGTAAAAGCAACTATTTATTTTTCGTGGGACACATCATAAAAAATAAGATCATACGCAGGTCTCTCAAGACCTTAGGTATAATAGTGGTGATAATAGTATTATTGCCGCTGGCCCTCTATATACCTCCGGTACAGGATTTTGCAGTCAGCAAAGCGCTCAATATAGTCAATAAATCGGGTGACATGCACATAGAGGTCGGTAAGTTCCGGCTCCGCTGGCCTTTGCGTCTGAGTGTCGCCGACGTTACTGTCATGGAACGCACCGANACNATGGTGACAGTCGGTGACGCCACCATNGGCGTAAAATTGCTCCCGTTGCTCAAACTTGACATCCAGGCAGAGGCCGATATTAACCGCGTAAACTACCGTATGGGTGGCCCGGACTCGGCCATGTGGCTTACAGCGGCTATAAATAAGGTGCGCCTTGAACCGTCAAGCTACAATCTGCACACATCAGCCATCGATATCAGCCGTGCTATGGTAGACGGGGCCGACGTGATGTTGCTCATGCAGGGCAACGACACGACAGCCACTCCCGCCGACACCACCGCGGCATCTCCCCTCTCGATCCATGCAGCCCTGCTGGAGTTGCGCAATGTAAATTACCGCATGTCGATGATGCCAACAATCGACTCGCTCGGTGTAAATGTACCGATAGCGGTATTGCGCGAAGGATCATTCGACATGGCGTCACGCAGCATCAATGCCCGGTATCTGTGTATCGATAGTATCGCAGCATCCTATATCACGCCCTCGGCTGCATATCTTGCCGAACATCCGGCTGATTCCGTCACAGTGGCAGCCGACACAACATCCATGTCTCCTGACCAGATGTGGACCATACGCGGCGACTCTCTGCGGCTTACCGCCAGCAATGCGGTCTATGCCATGCGTGATGCGGTTCCGGAACCGGGACTTGACATGAATTATCTGCAGGTAAGCGGTGTGGCTATCTCCGTTGATTCCTTCTATAACCGTGGCACCGATATAACGGTGCCTCTGACACGTCTTATCGCAACCGAAAGNAGCGGACTGAAACTTAACGGCTCAGGACGNTTTGTAATGGCNGACAGCACNATGCGAGCCGAGCATTTCGACCTCACCACGCTGTTCTCAAATATAAAGTTTTCAGGCGTAATGGGAATGGGTGATCTCACTACCGATCCNAAATTACCGTTACAGCTGANCCTGCTTGCNCGTATCGGTATTCCCGATCTGGAAATCATCATGCCGTCAATGCGGCCAATGTTTGCAACATTACCCCGCTACAACGACATGAAGGTTGTGGCCGACATCAACGGTACTGCAGGCGATCTCCACATTGACGAACTCTCGGCCGCATTACCGGGATATGTAAATATAAGTGCCGAAGGCCGGGTAGCCAACATGACCGATCCTGACAATCTCGAGGGCATGGTCAATCTTGACGGTAGCCTTACCAATGTCAATTTCATAAAACCGAGTGTACTGGAAGCTCGTCTGGCCAAACAGGTCAACATTCCCCCTACCCGCCTTGAAGGACGCGTAAANATGCATCGCGGGGCAATCGCAGGTAATCTGCAGGCCATCACAGGCAAAGGCGACATACTCCTTAAAGCCGCGTGGAACGGCCGCGCCGAAAGCTATGATCTCAATATGGCGATGCGGCGTTTCCCGGTCAGCTCATTCCTTCCGGAAGCCGGCGTAGGCATTATCACCGCACATGCTGATGTAAAGGGACGCGGTTATGATCCGTTCTCAAAACGCACTAAGCTTGCCGCTGACATAGCGCTCGACTCAATACAATACCAGAATCTGACCTACACCGACATAAACGCATGGGCGCGTCTTGATACCGGCAGTCTTGACGCCGGCATAATGTCGGCCAATCCGAATGCACATCTGGATCTCACCATAGGCGGAACGCTCGGTAAAGATGACTACGATGTAACTTTTGACGGACGGGTACATAATCTCGACCTTAGGGCCATGCGTGTATCTCCGACCCTGTCAAGAGGCCGACTTAATTTCGGAGGCCACGGTCATGTCATGCCGGCACGCGGATTCTATGACGCCACGATGTCAGTGACCGATCTCAACTGGGAAATGACTGATCTCACTCTGGCCACTCCGTCTATTGACCTCAGCCTCCTCGCCACCGACACACTGCTCAGGGCATCTCTCGATAATGAGTCGCTGCATGCCGACCTCATCTCTCCGTCACCGCTTGACACTATCATGGCCCGCGTGACCTCCACAATGGAGCTCATCAACAAGGATATCGCACAGAAACATATCGATATTGATTCTCTGCAGGCTACCATGCCTNAATTCATGCTTAAGTTNACGTCAGGCGCCAACAGTATCGTCAGCGACTTCCTTGAGCCGTCAAGGACATCAATACGAAAATACGAACTTCAGCTCAGCAACGACTCCCTGATCAATATGCAGGGNTATCTTCTCGGCATAAAGAGCGGCGAGACGAAGGTTGACACGGTCACTCTCAGCGCCATCCAGCATAATAAGTTTCTGGTGTATAAGCTCGACATGAACAACCGCCCGGGCACATTTGACGCATTCGCGCATGTTAATGCAACCGGATTTATCGCCAACAACAATATATCGTTGTTCCTGAATCAGGAAAATATCAAGAAAGAGACCGGCTTCAGAATCGGTTTTAACGTAGCTGTACTCGACTCGCTCGTCACCCTGCGCCTCGTGCCCTTGAAGCCCGTGATCGGATATAAGAACTGGTCACTCAATCAGGACAACCTTATATCGTACAACCTTGTCACAAGACAGCTCGATGCCGATCTGAAGCTGTCAAGCAACGAGAGNCACTTCTCNCTCTATACCGTGTCGGCTGATTCTGTCGCCAACGGCCATGAGAAGATTGTGGTAAAGGCTGACGGAATACAGCTTGCCGACTGGCTGTCGGTGTCACCCTTCGCACCGCCGATGAATGGTGTCGCAAGTGCCGACATCAATATCGCATGGGATCCTGACAACGGCTCGATAGGTGGTGAGGGCTATGTCAATCTTGAAAATCTGACTTATGGCCGTGACCGTGTAGGCTCATTCCTGCTTGATCTCGCCCTGTCGACNAATTCAAAGGGTGTCACTCACGCCACCACTACCCTGTCAGTCGACAGCGTGAAGGTAATCACTGCCACCGGCGCGCTTAACGACAGCACCGCCAACAATCCGTTCATGCTTGACTTCTCGATGATCAAGCTGCCGCTCAATATAGTCAATCCGTTCATACCGGAAGGTACNGCNAAGCTGCAAGGCACGCTCAACGGTACGATGGACGTGACCGGAACCCTTACCGAACCCATATTCAACGGCTATCTTGACTTTGACTCGGCCTCAGTGATGATCGACATGATCGGCACCGCCATCCACTTCTCCGAGGAAAAGATACCGGTCGACAGCAATGTAGTGCATTTTGACAACTACACACTGACAGCCAAGAATGANAATCCGCTGTACATCAACGGTATCGTCGACATGCACACACTTGCATCGCCTATCATAGATCTTGCTGCCAAGGCACGCAACATGCAGATCATAGGCTCGGACAAGTCCAAGCACAGTCAGGTGTACGGGCGCGGCTTCATCGACTTNGACGCCACCGTAAAGGGCAATATGAAGTATATGGGCGTAAATGCCAAGCTCAATCTGCTTGAAGGCAGTAACATCACGTATGCCATGATGGCCAGCGAGACCGGCATGACAGCGCTCTCATCCAACGACGAGGATATGGTACGCTTCGTGCAGTTCTCTGACTCGGCATCCATCTACGAACAGGATACGATAGCCACATCTACAATGGCACTGAACCTCAATGCTACAGTAATCGTATCGCAAGGTACAACCATAAATGTCGATATATCGGCCAACGGTCAGGACAAAGCCCAGATCGAAGGCAACGGTACGCTCAACTTCACGATGTCGCCCTTCAGTGACATGCGTATGACCGGCCGNTTCAATATCGACGACGGCTTCGTGCGCTACACCCCGCCATTGATGTCACAAAAGCTCTTCAACTTCATAAACGACAGTTATGTGGCGTTCAACGGCGACATGATGAACCCGATCCTGAACCTGCATGCGCGTGAGACCCTGAAAGCCAATGTGACCGAGGAAGGACAGAATTCACGTCTTGTAAACTTCCTGATCACGCTCAATGTGACCGGCACGCTCAACACTATGGATGTATCATTTGANCTTGCCACCAACGATGATATCTCTGTACAGAATGAGCTCGACACAATGAGTCCGGAACAGCGTGCCAACCAGGCCATGAACCTGCTGCTGTACAATGTTTACACCGGCCCCGGCACAAAGGCTTCGAGCAACCTGTCAGGCAATCCGCTCTTCTCGTTCCTCACCTCCCAGCTTAACACCTGGGCGGCGAATACGATCAAGGGAGTCGACATATCGTTTGGCATCGACCAGTATGACCGTACTCTTGACGGCAATACCTCNACAACGACAAGNTACAGCTATAAGGTGAGCAAGACGCTGTTTAACGACCGNGTGAAGATCATCGTGGGAGGCAACTATTCAACCGATGCCAACGCCGATGAGAACTTCTCGGAAAATCTCATCAACGACATCTCTTTCGAATACCTGCTCAACAAGGCCGGAACCATGTACGTAAGGCTGTTCCGCCACGTAGGTTATGAAAGTATTCTCGAAGGAGAAGTTACCCAGACCGGTGTCGGCTTCGTTTACAAGCGTAAGATGACCCATTTCCGCGATCTGTTTCACCGTCGCCGCAACACTGATGCAGTGAAACCTCAGGACAATCAACCCGAAAACCCAGTTACCGATGAAGATAACAACAAGTGACCTGCTTAAACTCGCAGCCATCATACTGATCGCCGGGAGCATGGCATCATGCTCCACAACAAGGCGCATACCCAAGGACGAGACACTCTATACCGGGGTGAAGAACATCAGCTATACCCCCTACCTTGATGAAAAAGTCCCGGCGGGAGTCAAGTCCAAGATAAGTGAGGCTGTCGATGTGGCCCCCAACAATTACATCAGTCTTATCGGAATGCGCTCGCCGTTCCCGATCGGACTGTGGGTCTACAATAACTGGGACAATCCCAAATCNGGACTGAAGCACTGGCTNTATGAGAAGCTGGTGGAAGAGCCTGTACTTGTAAGTGACGTGCGTCCGCAATTACGCACCAAGATGATTGAAAAGCAGCTGAGCGATGATGGCTATTTCCGCAACACGGCTTCCTATGAACTTGTCCACAACAAGCGCAATCCCCACAAGGCCAAGATTGAATACATAATCAACCCCGGACCGGCCTACCGGATTGACAGCATAGAGATGCTGCCTGACACCAGCCTGCTATATCATAAGATAGATTCAATCGCAGGCACACTTGCCTATTTATCCAAAGGCGAGCGATATTCTGTTGACTCTCTGTCAACGGCGCGCATAAGGATCACCAACGCCTTGCGCAACTCCGGTTACTATTTCTTCCGTCCCGANTATATAGAATATCTTGCCGACAGTACGATCAAGCCNCTCAACATCACCCTGCGTCTCGATGTGGCACGCAACGTACCTCCCTTTGCACTGAAACGCTACTCGACAGGATCGATCACTGTGGTGGTCAACCGTAATCTCGGAGGAGGTCGGCCCGACACGATCAAGACTCCGCGTCTTGACATCGTGCGCATGCGCCCGATAAAATTGCGTACGGCAATCATACCGGAGTGTGTCACCTTCCGCAAAGGACGCACATTCTCAGTGCGCGACATGAACCGCACGCAGACTTATCTGTCGCGCCTCGGAATATTCAATGACATAAGCATCAACGCCTATCCTGACACTGCGGCAACACAACCGACCTTGAACGTCCTCGTCGAGTGTCGTCTTGATGCTCCGTATGAAGCTTCCGTCGAGGCCAACGTGTCATCTAAGTCCAACAGTTACATCGGCCCGGGCGTCACACTATCGCTGACCAACCGAAATATGTTTGGTGGCGGCGAACAGTTCCGCGTAGGCCTTACAGGAGCTTACGAATGGCAGACCGGCCATAACCGCAGCTCCGTGTTCAACAGCTACGAAGTAGGCATCAACACCTCTCTGGCCTTCCCGCGACTGCTGGCGCCGCACTTCCTGAGAATATCACGCCGTAATCTCAACTGGACACGTCTGTCACTCAATATGGACCTGCTCAACAGGCCCCACTACTTCAACATGGCCCAGTTCAGCGCCTCCATGAGCTATGACTGGTCGATGCGCAGATATTTCACATACACATTNACGCCGCTCAAGCTGACGTTTATCAAACTGATGCGCACCACCGAGACATTTGATTCGATCATTGCCGCTAATCCGGCCGTAGGTCTCAGCTTCCGCAACCAGTTTATCCCGCAGATGGGATGGTCGATGATCTACGATCCCCCTATGAACCGTGACAACCGCCTCAACATTCAGGTCAGTCTGGCTGAAGCGGGCAACCTCTTCTGGGCAGCATGGCGAGTATGCGGCGTCAAGGGCGAAAAGCGGTTGTTCGGCATGCCCTTCTCACAGTTTGTAAAGGCTACCGCTCAGGCTGTCTACTCCCACCGCATAGGCACCGGCGATTCGTGGCTTGTGTCACGTATTTACGGAGGTATCGCCCATGCATACGGCAACGCATCGGAAGTGCCTTACAGCGAGCAGTTCTATGTCGGAGGCGCCAACTCAGTACGTGCATTTGCCGTGCGCAGTATAGGTCCCGGCAGCTATCATCCCGTAGGGCAAAATGCCAATAACTTTGACGAGACAGGTACACTGAAATTTGAATTTAACGTAGAATACCGTTTCCCTATCTACGGCCCGCTGCACGGCGCATTCTTCTTTGATTCAGGCAATGTATGGCTGCTCAAGAATGATCCGCAGCGTCCCGGCAGCAAGCTCGAGGCACGCACGTTCTTCAAGGAACTGGCCACCGGCACCGGTGCAGGACTACGATTTGACATCGGTATGCTCGTATTGCGCGGCGACCTCGGCATAGGCATCCACGCTCCCTATGACACCGGCAAACGCGGCTATTACAACATGACTTCATTTAAAAATTCGTTGGCCTTCCACCTTGCCATCGGCTACCCCTTCTAACGATTAAATGNAATTNTCCATTCCCGGCGCCCCCTCAGGGCGCCGATTTTNTATATGTTTAANGAAGANTTTTATTGTGGAACAGACCGCAGATTAAAGTGAGATACCGGGGTATGTATCCATCGGTACTCCAGAGCAGCGGAAAGCCGAATAATTCTGAGGCAGTCCTTCCAAGGTCAAAACCGTAGGATTCGAGTGAGGGACGGACAAGATCGGGATGACGGCAGGGTTGATTGTCAAGCCGTGAACAGGTACCTTCGGGGCAATACAGGCAGCTACCGGCGTATGCAAAAGCTCGGCCGCCGTATTGCTTCTCCATATCCCTAAGTTTCTTTTCGATACGCAGACGTTCAGGACGAATAAAACGGTTTATCTCCGAGAATGGAATATCCTTGCCGTCGGGAATAATTTTAGTGGCGACTAACAGGAGCCGAGAATACTGCCGAAGTTCCGCCATCGTGTCATGAGAAAAGGGAGGACATACCCACACCTTACCGTAATTACGGCACTCCTCGCAATACTTGATGAAACATTCGGAATTACAGAATCTGCGGATATATTCTTCAGTCGGGAGCGAAGTCGTGAAATCCTTAGCACTATATGTGAATGTCTTCTGCTGTTCTGCCATAGCAACTCATTTCAGATTCTCCATGAACCCTTCTTTATGCACAATCACACGCATGTGAGTACCTTTGCCGATGAGATCCTCACCTTCGCATGCCACTACATCAAAATAGAGTTTTTTGCCGGCAACTTTCGTCAGGGTTGCAGTGGCGGTGATATGCTTATCCCTTTTCGAGGGGCGGAGATGGGATACGTCGATGTGGGCGCCCACGGTGGT
>WFLX010291644.1_pt1 | contig 16225 bp, 14 predicted proteins | sample 4967041 | NCBI WGS metagenome assembly WFLX01 (sample SAMN12857096, study PRJNA449069) | gut metagenome | isolation source: stool from male and female vole | host: Microtus ochrogaster | place: USA:Florida | collected 2017 | reverse complement strand
TCTTAGGTGCTCGCGGACATGTCGGTGCCTACGGAATCGGTGTGAAAATCGCAGTGGAGGCTGCAAAAATCAAATTGATAAACACCGCAAGACGGCTGATGTTTACAATAGATTATTCCCTCTACGGAAAAATCGGCGCATTGCTTGCAGAATATGATGTCAGGGTGCAGAACGAGGATTTCGGCGCAGATGTAAAAATCACTCTTTGCATAAGGAATGAAAGAGCGGAGGAGTTTAAAGAAAAGCTGATCGATCTTTGCTTTGGCAGAGTAGAGATTGATGATATGGGTACAGAAGAATTTGATTTTGCCTTATAATATCACAGCATCTTTAAAAGAGCGGTAAAAAACAGCAAATCGGCACAGCTTTTTTTGAGAGAACTAATATTCGGCACAACTTCCCTAAGAAAGCCGTAAAAATCAGCACAACGCCCCTAAGAGCGGACTCCCAACAGCACAGCTTTTCTAATAGCACGAATTTCAAAAATCGACTGAGTTTGGAGTTTTTGCCCAATTTTACAAGCAAAAACTCCAAACTCAGTCGGATAGTAAACATTTTAAAATTACCCATTTTTCCAAGTAATTTTAAAATGTTTACGGTTTTGAAATTCTTTTTAAATCATCAAATTACTGCCAAGTTTCCTGAGATAGACAATCAAATCAGCATATCTTTCCTGAGAGAACCAAAATTGACACAACTTACCCGAGAGAACCAAAATCAGCACAGCCTCCCTAAGCGAACCAAAATCGACACCAACTTTCCTGAGAGAACCAAATCAGCACAACCTCCCTAAGAGAACAAAAACGAAAGGACGCCCCATGTTACTGAACAAAAACTGGAAAATGAAATACAAAAATCAGGAATTCCCTTGCAAGAGATTCCCGATATCAATGTATCAGACACTGATAATGAACGGAAAAACCGACGACCCCTACTACGGAGAAAATCAGTACGAGGCAAGAGAGCTCAGCCGTGAGGACTGCGAGTTTTACTGCGACTTTGTTCCCGAAGGAGAGCTTTTTCAAAGCGAAAAAATCACCATGACCTTTTACGGTCTGGACACTCTGGCGCAGGTGTACCTTAACGGCGATCTGCTGTTTAACTCCGACAATATGTTTATTACATACCGCCATGACGTTACACAGAATCTGTTAAAGGGCAATAACAGATTGACAGTAAAATTCAGCTCGCCTCTTGTATATGCCGAAAATGCCTATAAGGACAGACCCTTGTACGGAGTGGAGGGAACGGTGCCGGGCTATCAGCATATCCGCAAGGCGCATTACAGCTTTGGCTGGGATTGGGGTCCGCAGCTGCCCGATATGGGCATCTGGAGAGATGTGGAGCTGACGGGAGCTTCGGTTTGCAGCATAGACAATGTTTACTTTAAGCAAAATTTCAGCGATGATTATAAAAGGCTGACCCTCACGGTAATCCCCCAGATCGATCTTTGGGATATCAAGCCCTTGGAGCTGCTTATAGAGATAGAGCTTTCGGACGGCAGAAGCCTTATTTCAAGAAAAAGCCTTTCCAAAAGCGAAAAAACGGAATTTGTTGTGGAAAATCCTCCTCTCTGGAATGTAAGAGGATTAGGCGATCAGCCGTTACATGCCGTTACCCTTACCGTTCTGGAGGGAGAAAGGGTCATTTGCACTCACAGTGAAAGGATAGGCTTCCGTCACCTTACCGTAAAAAACGACCCCGAAAAGGGCAAATTCTGCTTTGTCTGCAACGGCACGGAAATATTTGCCATGGGCGCCGACCTTATACCCAACGATCAGATACTGCCCTTTGCCACCGACAAGCGCACCGACAGCATGCTGGAGCAGTGCGCCGATATGGGCTTTAACTGCGTGAGAGTCTGGGGCGGAGGCGTATACCCCGGCGATCATTTGCTTGAAAAATGCGACGAAATGGGCTTTATACTGTGGCAGGACTTTATGTTCGCCTGCGCCGCATACAGACTGAACACAGCACTTTCCGACTCAATAAAAAGGGAGGCAAGGGACAACATAATCAGAATACGCAATCACGCCTGCCTTGGCTTATGGTGCGGAAACAACGAGATAGAAAGCATGTGGGAGGGCTGGGGAGTACCTGCCGACCCCGAAGCAAGAGCGGATTACGTCAAGCTTTTTGAGGAGCTTATCCCAAGTGAGCTGAAAAAATACGATCCCGAAACCTTCTATTGGCCTTCCTCCCCCTCCTCGGGCGGAAATCAGTTTAAGGACAGTGAATGCTTTAAGGGAAGCTCCGACAACGGAAAGGGCGACCAGCATTACTGGGCGGTATGGCATAGCTTTGCCCCTTTAGAGGAGTTCAGAAAGCACGATTTTCCCTTCTGCTCGGAATACGGCTTTGAGTCAATACCCTCTATGAAAACAATAGCCACCTTTGCGGGCAAGAGAGATCTTAACCTGTCCTCACCCGTTATGGAGGCTCACCAAAAATGCACCTTGGGCAACGAAAAGCTGCTGTTTTACATAGCGCAGATGTGCCGCTGCCCCAAAAGCTTTGAGGAAACGGTATACGCCACACAGCTCGTTCAGGCGGAGTCCATAAGGCTCAACGCAGAGCATCTGAGAAGAAAAAGAGGGAAGTGTATGGGCAGCCTTTATTGGCAGCTCAACGACAGCAACCCCGTTATTTCATGGTCGGCGGTGGACTATTTCGGCAGACCCAAGGCTCTATACTATGCGTCAAAGAGATTTTATTCCCCCCTGCTTATTTCCTGCTTAGAGGAAAACACGGAGGACGTACAGCTCCACATCACCAACGACACCGCAGAAACCAAGGAGGGAACGGTGCTGTGGCAGCTGAGGAAAAATGACGGCACTGTTATCAGAAAGGGCGAATACGGCTTTAAGGCAGACCCGCTGTCCTCTCAAAAGCTGCTGTCCTTGAATTTCTCAAAAGAGCTGGAAAAGGAACGTGACAAAAGAAGCTGCTTTCTGGAATACTCGGCGGCAGTGGGGGGAGAAACCGTTTCAAGAGGCTGTACCATTTTCGTCAGACCAAAGACCTTTACATTTTTGCCGCCCCAGCTTTCTCTTTCGATAGAGGAAACTCCCTCGAAATTTATACTGAATATCGGAAGCAAAGCCTTTGCCAAGGGCGTACTGTTGGATCTGAGGGACGGGGACTGTATGTTCAGCGATAATTTCTTTGATATTTGCGGGAAGCATGTTGTTACAATAGATAAGGCTACACTTACAAGACCTTTTACGGCGCAGATGCTTAAGAGTAAATTGACGGTCATGAGTTGTTTTGATCTGCAATGATTTTAAAATACAATGTAAGCAAAAGTCATTTTTTTCACATTGCCCTGCGTATATGCGCAGGGTTTTTATTTTTTGCGGTACGCCAAGGAGCTTGAACTTTTATCGTTTATTTACAAAAATTTGTCCATAAGGCAAATTTGGAAGATATATTGACAAGTTTAGTGGGGTTGTGCTATAATGTGGGTGCGACACAATATAATATTTCTTCAAATGAAGTGCATACTTTACCTATGGTAAAAGTGCATGCTCTTTTCGTATGTCTTTATTTGAAGAAGGAAAAACGATATTGTGTCGCAGCAATCGGAGCTTTGCATTTTTCGGTGCGTGGCTTCGGCTGCGCACTTTTTGATTATAAGGGAAAGCGTATGACTACATTCCCAAAATNCNAAAATGAAGGAGAGAAGCTATGAAAATCAAAAAAATTGCCGCTGCAATAATAGCTGCGGCAGTGCTGGTGACTACCGTGTCATTACCCGGCGTATTACCCGGGGCGATGAACGTGGTAAATGCGGCGGAAACAGTTATTGAGGGAGATTATGAGTATCAGGTGAATAATGACGGGGAGACTGTTACTATAACCAAATACAACGGAGAAGATGCCGAGGTTGATATCCCGTCGGTTTTGGGCGGGAAAACGGTGACAAGCATAGGTTGGTATGCGTTCGCACGCTGCAGCTCACTTAACAGTGTGACAATACCCGGCAGTGTGACAACAATAGGCTATAACGCTTTCTATGATTGCTATTTGCTTAAAAGTATATCAATACCCAATAGTATAACGACAATAGAAGTTGCGGCTTTCGACGAGTGCAGATCGCTTGTCAGTGTGACCATACCCGACAGTGTAACGACAATAGGGGGTCCCGTTTTTGGTCACTGCACCTTGCTTGAAAGTATTGAAGTTGATTCAGGAANTGAAAATTATTCGTCAGTGAACGGAGTTTTGTTTAACAAAGACAAAACCGAATTGATTNNTTATCCTATTGGGAAAAAGGAGACAACATATGTNATTCCCGATAATNTGATAATAATAGGCAAAAGTGCTTTCGCATTTAGCTANTGGCTTGAAAGCGTAATGATGCCGGACGGTGTAAAAAGTATTGGCGACACTGCTTTTCATTATTGCACAAACCTTAAATCTGTAACAATGCCGGATAGTGTTACAAGCATTGGCGGCAACGCTTTTACAGATTGCGAAAATCTTACATCTATAACGATACCCGATAGTGTAACCGGTATTGGCGTTGGCACTTTTGAACGCTCAGGTCTTACATCTATAACGATACCCAACAGCGTTACAGGTATTGCCGCTCAAGCTTTTAATCAATGCGAAAATCTTACAGATGTAACGATACCAGAAAGTGTGACAAATATTGGCAGATTGGCGTTTGGCGATTGCAAAAGCCTTGAAGATGTATATTACGGCGGAAGTAAATCACGGTGGGAAAAAATATCCATTGCTGAGGAAAATGACCCCCTAATAAATGCTACAATCCATTTTGCCAAGGAAGATGTAGTTGAACCCGACCTTAAACCAGGCGATACCTTTATCTATGGCATTTTGGAATACAAGGTGTTGGAGGACGGGACGCTTGAAGTAAAGGGACTTGCAAGCAATGAACTGAAAGAAACAGTGGAAATTGTGACAATCCCAGAGGAAAGTAAGGGGAAGAAAATCACAAGTATTGGCAATTTTGCTTTTTATAGTTGCAAAGCACTTACCTCGGTGGTCATACCGGAAAGCGTAACCAGTATTGGTGGTTGTGCTTTTAAGCTCTGCTCTAGTCTTACTTCGATTACAATCCCAAACGGTGTGACAATCATTAATGGTGAGCTTTTTTGTGGTTGTACAAGTTTGATTTCGGTTTCAATTCCGAACAGTGTAACACGGATTAGTGGTGATGCATTTACGGGTTGCACAAGTCTTACTTCAATTACGCTCCCTAACAGCGTAACGACAATTGGCGGTAACGCTTTTTATGGTTGCACAGGTCTTACTTCGATTACAATTCCGAACAGCGTAACATCCATGGGAGAGTATGTTTTTTTTGATTGCATAGGACTTGCTGAAATTAATGTAAACGCTGATAACAAGAAATATTGTTCTGAAGATGGGGTTTTGTTTAATAAGGATAAAACACAACTAATACAATATCCTTTAGGAAAAGGTGCAAAAAGCTACACGATTCCAAACGGTGTAGCAAGCGTTAACAGTGGAGCTTTTTCCGGTTGCACCGGTCTTACTTCAGTGACAATACCAAACAGTGTAACAAACATTGGTGATGGTAAATTTATTCCGGGCGGGGCTTTTTCCGGTTGTACAGGTCTTACTTCGATTACAATTCCGAACAGCGTAACAAGTATTGGTGATATAGCTTTTTACGGTTGCACAAATCTTACTTCGATTACAGTATCAGAAGGCGTAACAAGCATTGGCAATAACGTTTTTAGTAATTGCACAGGTCTCACATCTATAACAATTCCAAACAATGTAACAAAAATTGGCTGGTATGCGTTCTCTAATTGCACTACGCTTAAGGACGTGACAATACCAGATAGCGTAACAAAAATAGTTTTCAATGCTTTTGATTCATGTACATCACTTGAAACAGTGTATTACAGTGGCGCAAAAGCAGATTGGGAAGCGATAGAAATCGGTGAGCATAATGAATGCTTAACAAATGCCGAAATTATATGCACCGACGGCGTTATCAATCAACGTGAACTTCCAACTGAAGAGCTTAAGCCGGGAGATACCTATATCGATGGCATTTTGGAATACAAGGTGTTAGAGGACGGAACCCTTGAAGTAAAGGGTTTTGCAAGCGAGGAACTGAAAGAAACCGTAGAGAAATTGATAATTCCCGATGAGGTCAAAGGGAAAGCGGTCACAAATATTGGTGTTCGAGCTTTCTTCGACTGCAAATTTACAAGCGTAGCAATTCCCGGCAGTGTGATGTCAATAGGAAGTTATGCTTTCAGTGGTTGTAGGCTCACAAGCGCGGTAATCCCCGATGGCGTAACAAGTATAGGCAACGACGCCTTCTGGAGTTGCAGATATCTTGAAAGTGTAATGATTTCCAATAGTGTGACAGATATAGACGGAAATGCTTTCGGGGCTTGTTCCTCGCTTAAAGAAATTTGTGTTGACGAAAACAATGAATGGTTTTCGTCGGTTGACGGAGTTTTGTTTAATAAAGACCAAACAAAACTGATTTGTTATCCTGCAGGAAAGGATACATCGTATAATATTCCAAGTGGTGTAACGGAGATAGGCAGCAAAGCTTTCGATTACTGCAGTTCTCTTACAAGCGTGACAATTCCGGACAGTGTAACATCAATAAGAAGTGCTGCTTTTTGGGGTTGCGATTCGCTTGAAAGCGTAACTATTCCTTATGGTGTAACGATAATAAACCTCTACACATTTTGGGGTTGCAGTTCTCTTAAAAGATTAACTATTCCCGACAGTGTAACAACAATAGACCCTGCTTTTGAACACTGCAGTGCATTGACAGATGTATATTTTGGCGGCAGCAAATCACAGTGGGAAAAAATATACATAAATGACAGCGATGTAAATGCCCCCCTAATAAATGCGACAATCCATTTTGCCAAGGAAGATGCACCCGACCCGAGCGAGCCCGGGGAAACCGAGCCTGATGTTTCAACAGAACCCGATCCCGAGGTTTCAACCGTACCCGATCCTGAGGTTTCAACAGAACCCGATCCCGAAGTTTCAACTGTACCCGATCCTGAGGTTTCAACAGAACCCGATCCCGAAGTTTCAACTGTACCCGATCCTGAGGTTTCAACAGAACCCGATCCCGAAGTTTCAACCGTACCCGAGCCTGAGGTTTCAACAGAACCCGAGCCTGAGGAAACTCAGCCCGAGGAAACCAAGCCTGAGGAAACTCAACCCGAGGAAACCAAGCCTGAGGAAACTCAACCCGAGGAAACCAAGCCCAATGAAACTCAACCTGAGGAAACTCAACCCGAGGAAACTCANCCTGANGAAACTCAANCCTGAGGAAACTCAGCCTGANGAAACTCAACCCGAGGAAACTCAGCCTGATGAAACTCAANCCTGAGGAAACTCAGCCTGATGAAACTCNACCCGAGGAAACTCAGCCTGATGAAACTCAACCCGAGGAAACTCAGCCTGAAGAAACTCAACCCGAGGAAACTCAGCCTGATGAAACTCAACCCGAGGAAACTCAGCCTGAAGAAACCAAGCCTGACGAAACTCAACCTGAGGAAACCAAGCCTGAGGAAACCAAACCCGCAGAAACCGAGTCCGATTCCTCAGATGAGAAATACGAAATCTCCACAGATGTTGAGATTCCACCCGAAGCTGCTGATATTTCCGAAGATGATATTGTAAAGAGCATTACCATCAACGTCTTTAATATGAAAAACAAGGGCGAAATAGACCTCAGCAAGGTGACAATAAAGGCGCAGGCTATATACGACGAAGAAGGCTTAAAAAGAGCTGAAGAGGCTCTCGGAGAGGTTCTCGACGGCAACACGCATTACAACCTGTTGGATCTGACGCTTTTGTATAAAGGTGAAGATTTTTCCAACGGCTATGAGGGCTTGATTCAAGTTAAATTCAAGATTCCCAATGGTCATAAGAATAAAACCTTCTCGTGCTACCGTCTGACCGAAGTTGACGGCAAAATGGTCAAGGAGATAATTCCCGGAACACAGGAAGGCGATTATTATATTATCTATCTTGAGCATTTCAGCCTGTATGCGCTGGTTGGAAGCAGTGATGATAACAGCTCACAAACTGTCAATCCCAACCCAAGTACAGGCGTGACTTCCGCAGCCGCATTAGGTACTGCGGTAGTTGTAAGTGCGACTGTGACAATAATTTTCAAGAAGAAAAAATAATTTTTGAACTATCAAGCGCCAACACAATAACAAAAGGACTGTAAAAAACTCCAGAATATCCCGACGAAGCTACGATAAAACCTTGCTTTGTCGGGATATTTTTTTGCTGATTTTGAGTTTTTTATATTGGGCATTTATGTGCAGTTTGTGAAGATGACAGTGCAAGCTGTGCAAAAAGTCTTGAAATATAAAAAAACGGCGGGTATAATAAAACACAGAAAATCGATTTTTGGATAATTTGTGCTTTTGCAATGACAACAATAAAAACATGGAGGTGAGAGGGTGAAAATAAAGCTTGCGGTAAGCGATGAAAGCTATGAGGAGGTAAAGGCATTTTTAGAAAGCAAGGGAATCGAATTGGACAACAACGCCGCTTTTCTTCTTACAGAAACCGACAAATATATAAATCATCTTACGGTAAGGGACAGCGAAAATTCCTCAAAGCTGTATATTTCGGTAAACGATATAATCTATATTGAATCCTTCGGGCATACCGTAGAGGTTCATACCTCGGAGGGCACATATCTGTCGGGAGAAAGACTGTATCAGCNGTNCGGCATATTAAATCCTCAAAGCTTTGTCAGGATAAGCAACTCNGTAATTATCGCGCGAAACAAGGTCAAGGAGATAACCCCCGCCTTTTCCATGAAGTTTACCCTTAAAATGGCAAACGGTGATAAGGTCTATGTAACAAGAAGCTACTACAATATTTTCAAAGAATATTTCGGAATTTAGGAAAGGAGTATACCTATGGGAACAACAAGNGGAATAACAGTGTTCGGACTTTNGATCATTTCGGTTATTGTGATCGGCGTAATAGCCCTGCTGATATATTTTTTGGTATACAAATCAGCTATAAACAAGAGAATAAGAAATCAAAGCAGTGAAGTCAAGCCCGTCGGCGAAACCAAGCCTAAAAGAATGCCCGCTCCGTCAAGCGCGGCGTACACGGTGCTTGCCATTGCGGTAGCTGCCGTTATGATCGGCGTATGGATAGACATCAGGAATTCTACGGAAAATCTTTCAAATTTGTGCAGCCAGCTTTCGGAAAAGGTGGGAAGACTTCAGGCGAAGGAGGACTATCTTGAAAGCGAAATACTTTCTCTGTCAGATGAGCTGAAAAAAGAACAGGGTCTTTTCACAAGCGTGGATATAAGCTACGGCGAACCTGATTACGGCAATCATTCGGTTAAAGTGAAGATCACTGTCTCTCCGAAAAGCTCAACCGATGATACAAAAATAAATTTTCAGCTGGGAGATATGTCCGTAAAGCTTGCTAAGACGAGCGCAGGGCTTTACAGCGGTGAGTTTGACTTTGACTTTTACAAAGTATATGATGATATGGCCCTGATAACTGTAACGGAGAACGGACAGGTTCAATCCGAGGAGTCGGATTTTGACGCAAATGATCTCAGGTTGAAGTATGGTACGGAGATAAGTGCAAAATTGACAGTCAATGAATATGAATATCTGTCGGGAAAGTTTAGTATATCGTTTTGGACGGAGAATAGATTTGATGAGGACTTTTTTGATAAAGACAGTTACAAGGTTACTGTGAAGTCCAACGGAAATGTTATTTTGGAAGATTCTGTTTTGCTCGGAACGGAAAAAAGCTGCGAGGTAGAAATAGACGGAAGTGTGGACATTTATTTGAGCGCTGTGGATAAATGCGGCAACACACATATTTGCCGGTTTTATTCGGGAGTGTTTACGGAGGGCGAACAAAGTGATATGCTTAGTTATGACAACGAACAGGTGTTTGATAGTCAGGGAAATTTGATTGTGAAGTATTGATTTTCAAAATATTCGGGTGATACCGACAGAATGAAAATTCTAAAAGAAAAATAACAGGGGGCTGTAAAAAAAGACAGCCCCCTCAGTTTATAATGATAAGATGAGTTAAAAGAAAAACGCATCACACGCCCTGTACAACGATTTCACCGCAGGAGTGGGGGTCATCTCGAATAATTTCACCCACGCTTGGCAGAAAAATATGCCCCGACAACGGATTTTTAACGCTGATAACAGGCGTGGTAACTGTGGCCTCCACCTCGGATTTTTCAAAGCAAAGGTCAGCATCAAGCATTTCGCAGTCAATAAGCTTTAACCCCTTGCAGTAGCATAAAGGCTGTGTTCCCGATATTTTGCAGTTTTCAAAGGTAACGTTTTCGCAGTACCACGCAAGATACTCGCCCTTTACGACACAGTTGCAGACGGTAACGTTTTTTGCATGCCAGAAAGCGTCCTTGGTGTCAAAAACGCAGTCCTCAAAAACAGAATCCTCAATATACTGGAAGGAATACTTTCCCTTAAGTCTTACATNNCTGAATTTCAAACGGGACGAACGCATCATAAAGTATTCGCTTTCTGCGGTACAGCCGTTCATTTCAATATCCTGCACCGACCAGCCGAATTCGGGAGAAGTTATGTCGCAGTCCTTCATTTTTACCTTTCCGCATTCACGGAGAGCCTTTATTCCATGGAGCTTTGTGTTTGTGATCTCAATATCGTTTGAATACCACAGCGCCGCGCGGCAAAGCTCCGTCATTTCCGAATCCGCAATAACAAGTCTATCATCGTGCCAGAAGGGATAGCGAAGGTTAAAAAAGCAATCGGTGACGCTGATATCTCCGCACTCCTTAAAGGCGCTTTCGCCGTCGGCGGGACCGTCGAATTTACANNGCTGCACCGANATATTATGCTGACCGTNCAGAGCCCTTTCCTCGTNAAAGATTTGGTTTTTGATTATATCCATTATGTCAAAGNCTCCTTTTGTCCTTCAAAAATCTATAATAATTTTACGATTATATTCTACCATATCTTAACAAAAATAGCAAATACATGTCGGCTGTGATTTTGTATATATAGCTCCTGCGTTTTGAATAACAATAAGAAAAAAGAAAATTTTTCAAAAACCCCTTGACAAGTGAGTGAAGGGGTGATATAATAAATAAGCATTCTTGATAATGCGGTTTATATGAATGCGGGTGTAGTTCAATGGTAGAATGTCAGCCTTCCAAGCTGAACACGTGGGTTCGATTCCCATCACCCGCTCCAAGAAAATTTCGGGGCGAGGAACGTCTCGCCCCTCAATTTTCGTCCAATAACGCTTTGCAGACGATGCCTGCAATTTTGCTTCGCAGAAACCCTTGACTTTGGCGCAAAAGCATCAAAGTCCGCATTATTGGACACGTGCTGCGTTTACGTGATGTTTGTTTTCAAGAGGTTCTTTTGCTTGTGCAAATTTTATGAATAGTCTTTTGATAACGGTGTCACAAATTGGGAAAATCCTTTGGGTTTTCCTTTATTTATAAGATTTATGTCTGTTTCAGATGCGCCACTAGCTCAGCTGGATAGAGCAACCGCCTTCTAAGCGGTAGGTCAAAGGTTCGAATCCTTTGTGGCGTGCCATGCATTTGTCGGATTGGGAACACCCAATCCTCCAAATGCGTTTGACAAGCTTTTCGGACGCAGTCCGAAATTTTGCTTCGCAAAACCGCTTGTCAAACACGTTTTGGCATTACGGTTTCAAGTGCTGATTTTGCACTTGCTTTTAAATGTTGGGTATAGCGTAGCTGGTTAACGCGTCAGTTTGTGGCACTGAAGATCAAGGGTTCGAATCCCTTTACCCAACCCAGACAATAAAACCGCACTATGACAGGAAATCCTGTTGTGGTGCGGTTTTTCTTATGTTTCCGGCTTTTGTGAAAATCGTGAATTTGCCCGTTTTTTTCTTATTTTTCTGCACGAAATGCAGCACGTTTTTTTTGGGTCCCTTCCGCCTGTTCTCATCCAAAAAAGTTTTATTTTCTGCTTGCCCTTGCAAGGTTCTGAAAATTTTGGTAGAATGGTTCTGCGACGGGTACCCGAAAATCTATTCTGCCTTGCCCCGTCGGCAGAGCAAGGCAGACCAAAATTTTCAGGTTCTTGCAAGGGTGCGAAGCACAGAAAATAAAAGTTTTTTGGCGGAACAGGTTGGATCCGCAGCACACCAACCAACTTGCCCCCGAGGTCTCCGCCTGAGCAGGGCAGAAGCTGCTGCATAAATTTTACCGTGTACGGAAATGTACACGGTATTTTTATTTATTGAACCATTCTGCACCAACAGTTTGAAGCTTAAGCCAACTGTCATGAAGAAATAAAGCATTCCTTCCGGCAGAAGGCAAGAACTTAGTAATTAAGACTTGTCAGCGATGGAACGAAAAAAACTTACAAATCAGCACAACCTAATTTCTTTAAAATAATAAAATCTGAAAAAAGATAAAAAGCTAAAACCGACACAGACTCAGGGGCACTGGTAATACGCCCCCTTAGACATCAAGGGCTATAAAACCGCATTACAAGGCGTTTTACAGACTTGCAACACGAAAAATTCATATACAAATTGTATAAATCAATACTTTTTAGGCTTAAGTCTTTACAACCTGTATAATGATTTTTGAATACAAAACAATAGCTACTAATTTAGTATACTTTCTTTCTGCAGAAGAACACTGTTCAAAAAATAAAAGCTGCTCCAACAAGCAGCTATTTTTTCTATTTTCAAATGACCGTCTAGTAATACGGTCATTTTCACGTAATAAAAAAGAGTGGCAAGCCACTCCAAAACTAATCAACTATTATTTTTCTTTGTATCTTTTCTATCATTTTATCAAGTCTTTTTCTCCAAAAAGTCTTAAACCATTTATTATCTCCAAACCATTTTACAAGAGTTGGACTAATTTTATAGTATGTTTTTATAAATGCTCTTCCACATATACTTTTTGAAAGTTTATAATCACGATAATTTCTTAGTACCATTACTTTAGGGCTGTCATAATCTCCATATACACAAGTTGCAATATAACAGCCTCCTGTTTGATTTGTTTTTTGACTTTGATTTTGACCTTCTGTCTTATTTTCATTTTGATTTTCTTTATCGGTTTGATTTTGTGTCTCTGTTTGATTTGCTTTTTCATAATTATTTTCTTTAGTATTATTGCTTTCAACTGTTTCTGATACTAAAGTTTTATTTTCTTCATTTTGGAAATGATGTATTCTTTCTATTGGTAAAGTCGACAGGGTCTTATTTATTCTTTCTTTTATGTACTCTATGTTTACTCCATACGAAGTCCATAAATTAATTATAGGTATTCCAGCCTCTTCGCAAATCTTTTTTACTTTTTCATCTCTTTCTCTGCGATCTGGGCTAAGATGTGTTTGATCGTTTATCTCTATTGCTATTTTAGGCTCATACTTTTCATTTGTTATTAAAAAGTCAATATTTCTGAAAAGCTCATTTCGAAACCTTGAGTTATCTGTTTTTTCAATAATAGCTGCAAGATTAATTTGCGGAAATACATTATATTCTTTTGGAATAGAATCTTTTATAGCTTTAAAGAATTCTTGTTCATTTACTGTTATTAGAGTTTTCTTTAATTTATATAAGAATTCTTCCTCTTGATTTTTTTCTTTATCACTATTTTCATCGCAATGGCTATCTTTATAATGCCAGTTATTGCACTTCTCACATTTAATTATTATTCCCTTTTCTCTTTTTTCATTACAGTTACGACAAAGAACATATTTTCCACTCTCTTCACCACAAACCCTGCATTTCATTCTAATTCTCCTTTATTTTCACAATGTTTTTTCCGTTGCCTTCTTGCTTTATATTATATTTTATTTTTTCCGTTGGTTCAGAATATCCTATGCCCCTTTTATCGTTCGTTAATCCTAATATGTAATCACAAGATACATTATAGAATTTTGATAACATTACAAGTATATCTAAGGGTAAATCCCTTTCCCCTCTCTCATATCTGCTATATTGCGGCTGTTTCATCTTCAAGATTTGGCATATATCCTTTTGAGTTAGGTCTTTATCTTCCCTTAAATCTTTAATTCTTTGGCAATAATATATTTTTTTCATCTCCTTTTTTGTTCAACTATACAAATTATATCATATATTACCAAACGGGTATTGACTTTATAACCGGATGGTTATATAATATCCTTGATATAACCGTATGGTTATATAAGTTAGGAGCTTAACCGCCTCCTAGAAAAATAATAGGTTAGAAAGTTTACTTTATTTATGTTAGCTTTTTATAAAAAATATGATTGGTTCTGTAATTTACTCACTATTCTTTTTATTTTATTATTATTTCTTGTACCTATTTCTTTTTTTATTTCATATTTTAATTGTCCCTATTTTGATATTAATGCTTCTGTAATTGGTGTAGGATTCTCAGGCATAACACTTGAATACTTTGATGAATACGGTGTTAAATCTACTTTATCATTTGAAGTAGAAAATTCATCTGAATACAATATCGGTGATATTGTTATTATTCGATTTTATACTTATCACGATTTTTTCTTTAAACGCGAACCAAAATTAATTGGCATTCAATAGGAGTCTGACCGCCTCCGATAAAAATAACAGGTTAGAAAGTAAAACAAATGTGTACCGAAGATTTAAAAAAAGCAGTAACCGAAGCAATAGAAGCAGGACTTTTCGTCCCCAGATCCACAGCTCCCGATGAACAAAAAACAGGATCTTATGAATGTCCAAAATTTGATAATTGTAAGTATTTTGACCCTATGTCATTCCAATGCACAAGTGATCACTGTCCTTACATAGACGAACCCGAAACAGATCTCACAGAAGACGAAGCATTATCGCCCTATCCCTGCAGCAGCTGCAAGCATTTTGATGAAGATCTCCTTAATTGCAGTATTGATCATTGTCCCTATATAAAATATTCTGAAGATGATCTCGAGGGTCAGCAGTATTTCTATTAAAAATAAAAGTTCCGGCGGGTTTATCTTAAAGCCCGCTTCCATGCCCAAAAGGGTTTACATAAATAACAGGGAAGTGACCGCTCCCAAAATACATAGGTCAGAAAGGATATAAAATGATTTATAAAATTTTAGGCGTAGAAAGGAAAAGCGGTGATTTTGTAAGTGAAAAAGGAAAAACCAAAGGTCAAACTATTGATTTTGACAATATCTATCTTCACTGCTCCAAGTGTAACGACTATTCTTCCGAAGGTTCTTTCGGAATAGGTGAATCGGTCAAAGCCTTTAAGATTAAGAATTCACCCGATAAAGTTACTTCCGTTTTCGGCTCACAGCTCACAAAGGACGACCTTGCAAGTCTTATCGGCTCAAAGGTTCAGATCTTCTTTGACGAGTTCAAGAACGTTGACTATGTGTTGCCTTTGGACGAGAAGAAGGCGTATCAGAAGAAGGGGGCGTAATTTATGGCGGAGTTCCTTTTATCTGCTGCCCCTTACATTATTGTTTTTTTGTAATTATCCTTATAGCAATAATCGTTTTAAAAATTCTCATAAACCATAAAGAAAAAAAGCTGTCCAAACAGCCGCAAATGTTAAACCGCTTTGACCTTGAAGAAGATGAGGTATTGCAAAATGATAGTGACTGAAGCCATGGAGCTTACTCAAGCCGACATATCAGCTTTAACCGAAAAGCTGGATAATATCACGGACATTTTGATTGTAATTCTTGTCGTTTGCGGTCTTATCTTCGGCAGTGTCCTTTTCAGGCACTTCAGAAAGTGAGGAATTATGCAGGATCTGTTTCATCTTGTGACCTTATCTGTTCTATTCGGTGTAGGTTTAAGCGGTTTAGTCTGGTTAATAGGTTATTTATTCTCGGCTGGTATTCACGCCGTGTTTAAATAAAATAACAAAAGAAAGGAGATAACAAAAATGTTAGAGAAAATCAAAAAGTTTATCAAGAGAAACGTTAAAAGGGTAGGTGCCGCAGTTGTTGGTGCTTTCGCAACTTCCTTGTGTGCCGTTTCCGCTTTCGCTGCTGAGACTGAGGAAGGCGGTAGCAATATGGCAAGCATTGTTAATACCGCTGGTACTTCTTTGACAGCCGAGTTTTCAAATCTCGCTACTGCTCTTGTACCTTTGCTCATCGGTATTGGTCTTGTCGGTCTTGGTCTCTACGCCGTAATTTACCTTTTTAAAATGGCAAAGAAATTCTTCGCACAAACAGCGGGCTAATTTTGTTTCATGGTAAAGCGGTCTGTAATATGA
>WFLX010114093.1_pt1 | contig 16227 bp, 10 predicted proteins | sample 4967041 | NCBI WGS metagenome assembly WFLX01 (sample SAMN12857096, study PRJNA449069) | gut metagenome | isolation source: stool from male and female vole | host: Microtus ochrogaster | place: USA:Florida | collected 2017 | reverse complement strand
ACTTACGTTATCAACCTTTACGAAAAACAGCCCTTTTCACGAACATATATTCGTTGGCAAAGTAAGTTAACTTCATTGGCCATTTAAGTTGACTTAAATGGCCAATGAACATATGTTCATAAANAAGGGTANTTTTATGGCTGAATTTATTNTTCTAANTCGATATCATTTTCTNAATCACTTCACACCGATATAATATTCGTCCTAAAAAGACTTCATAGAAACTGAAAATATTTTCGGATTAGGTTCATACAATTCAGATATTCTGATAATCCCCTTATTCCCTCATCAACGATCCAAAAATAAAAGACACTTCATTTCATTATTCAGAAAACGATGGACAATAATCTCTTTATATCATAGGGATCAGTATGTATTTATCCAAAATCTTTTTGATTCAAGACAAACAGAACAGACAGAACAAACAGGTGTAATTGATTCACGCTACTATTCAGATCTAAAAAATGGCTGAGTTGTACAATCTCAATTATCCCGACGCAGACTTTTACGATATTCCCTCAGTTCTTCCAAATAACTGGCTGTAATAACGCCGGACGGAAGTGCAATAATCGCAACCCCGAACAGAGAAGAAAGCATCGAAACTACCCGGCCGATATTTGTAACAGGACAAAGATCCCCGTAACCTACGGTTGTCAAAGTGACAGTAGCCCAATAAAGAGCGTCAAAGAAAGAATGAAAGGTCTCTTCCCCTGTTTCCGGATTGATATGAGGTTCAGCGTTAAACATCACCAGCGCAGTGATAAAGATATAGAATAACGCAAGCATAAGAACTGACAGCAGAACCTGCCGTTCCTTCTTNAATACTCTCAAAAAGATGGTGATTTTGTCCGAATANCTGAAAATTTTCAGAAGCCGCATTATTTTCAAAAGCCGGGTCAGACGAAGCAGTTTGAATTCAGAACCAATCAAATTCAGACCCGGCAATATCGACAGCAGATCAACAATCGCCATCGGGGTAAACGGGTAGATGATATATGAAACCCATCCTTTTTTCAATCGGATATCAGAGGTCATCCACCGAAGGAGATAATCAATGATAAAGACAACGACCGTAACCAGCTCTATAACCTTGAAGACCGGATAATCGTCAATAAACATGAGAGGAACAACACTGCCGATAATCATGACAAGCATATACCAATCGTAGAGACGACTTGCCAACATCCCGTGATTGTCCCGATTAATAATATCGTATATTTTTTGTTGCTGCATAATAGTGATTTAAATGTCCAAATGTCCTTTAACGTTAAAACAACTATGGAAGATACTCTTCTGCCATTTCAAAATTCAAAATATTTCCGTTTCTACAATCTGTTGATATTCAATCTTCAGATATCACACTGACTCTACATAAATTCCAGCCGTTCTTCCGTATCCAGAATTTTCAATACCGGCAGTTCCATTAACAAACCGGAACTTTCATTTGCAAAATACCGATAATACAGAACTCAAAGCGTTCCTTTTTCAATATCATATCACGGGTAGAACAGATAATCTGATAAACACGCCCCTATTTACGAAAGAGACAATACATTTTTTATAATCGGAAGCACAATCTTTTTCAAAATATCGTCATTCAGACGATGTTCACCCTCAAACACGACAAAATGTGAAGAGCCATAATGTGCCGTAAAGTCTTCCTGCGTATGTACAGTAGGATCATTTTTTCCAAAAAGGCCGTACACATTCTCCCGATCCTCGTCATCCAATCCCTGAAACAATTGTTTTTCAAGNTCCCGNAACTGTGCTATCATCAATTTATCGACCTTAAAGTCCTTGCTGCCATCCTGACGTTTATTGAGGAACTGATATTTTCCCAATCCGCGAAATGTCAACAGCCGCGCCATATGAAATGAGGGATTTACCAAGATTCTTTTATATCCGCGCAGCATTTCTGCATACATTCCACCCATGGAAGTTCCGATAATCAGATCAGGAGACTCTTTTTCAACGAGGTCACGTAACATGATGATTGCATCGGCCGGCATGACAGGAACATCCGGCGCAATCACTCTCACATCCGCCCCATAAAGAATATTCCGTAAAAGAATAACGGTACCGGAAGAGCCGGCTGAACAAAAGCCATGAATATATAAAATCTTTTTCATAATATCAGAAAATAAAAATAGCGAAGAGAAGCTATTGCCATCTCTTCGCTAATTGATTGTACCCGAAGTGGGACTCGAACCCACACAGACTTAAGTCCACTAGTCCCTGAAACTAGCGCGTCTACCGATTCCGCCATCCGGGCAATCATGATTTAAAGAGCGAAAAACGGGACTCGAACCCGCGACCCCAACCTTGGCAAGGTTGTGCTCTACCAACTGAGCTATTTTCGCGAATTTTAAAAGATCGTATTCAAAAGACTTCAAACTACATTCTCATAAGAAACTATACTGATGGTTTTCAAAGTCCGAAACCTTCAATAAGCAGGGCTTTCATATCCCCTTTCTTATTTTAGGCGTGCAAATGTAACTATTCTTTTTAAACTGACAAAGGATTTCTTCAAAAAAAATCGCTTTCATCAGATGTTTTTATAGATTTCCTCTATTTGATCGGTAATATGGTCCCAATCATAGACGGACATATCATATTTTTCACGCGAATCGCATTTCCGTTTAAGGGATTCCTTCAAACGTTTTGACAACTCAGGAATACTTCCCACTGAAAAATAACAGGAGGCATTCAGACGAATTTCTTCATTGGCCGGAATACTACTTACAATAACCGGCAAATTATAGCTCATAGCCTCCAGCAAAGCGATAGGATGCCCCTCATGGGTAGAGGGCAAGACGAAAGTATGGGCAAAAGTCAGCAAAGTATATAACGGATCGCCTTTAATAAATCCGGTAAGGATCACCCCGCTGTCAGCCGCCTGCTGCTTCAATTTCTGAGAATAGCTATCCGGGAAATTACAATCGCCGGCAATCACCAGCTTATATCCCTCGTGAGGTGTTTTATTCCACGCGTCAATCAAGACATGGAATTGTTTTTCCGGGACAAATCGCCCCATTGCAAAAACATATTTATACTTCTCTACGCCGATCTTCTGTAAATAGGTATCATCCTCCATTATCTTGGCCTGAGGCACTCCATTATAAATGAGGTGCATATTATTACGGCCGAAAGCGCGGACAATATGATAGAAAATAACGTTAGAAATGACAATCATCTCGTTGGCAAACCGCACGGCAGCCCACTCTCCGATTCTAAGCACCAATTTGGCAAAGAAACCCCATTTGTCACGATCATAATCGGGTCCGTGATGGGTGACTATCACTTTCATACCCAATAACCGTGCCAATGGAGACATCAGACTCGGTCCGATGGCATGAATATGAATTACATCGGCATGTAATTTATATTTGGCAATAAAGACCGACTTAAAGGTATGGACAAAAGCCTCAAAAGTCTTGCTTTTGGGATGACCCAGATTATAGAATTTTACTCCCTTATACTCCGTCAGCTGATCACGACAATATCCATTACGGCGAAAAACCGTAATATCATATCCCTTGGCTGCCAAGCGGCTAAAAACCTCTTCACAATGTGTTTCCACTCCGCCAATGACGTTCGGATATCCACGTGTACCTGTTACTGCTATTTTCACGATTTTCTTTAAGCTAAGTTTTTTAATTTTCGCGCAAATCGCCTTGGCGCGGATCCTGCCCGACGTCGTACCAGCATTTATCCAGTTCGACATCACGCCCCTGCATGCTACGCAATTTATTTTTAATTACCCATCGCAGAGGATGTTTCATATATTTGTGCATAACAGGCGATGCAGTACCTACCATCCAGCAATTCTTCGGACACGTCCGCACCAATTCACGCACTTTCTGCGCCTGCTCGCTTGTCCATATCGTCTGAAAATCGGGAGTTTCCCGAATATTGCCCATCGGCTCTTTCCAATATTTCTCTTCAAGCCCGTTACACGGATATACATCGCCGTAAGGTTCAACAAAGAAATTGACAAGACCGGCCTCGCAAGGCAACATACGCCGATTGCCCTCGACATAATTGATAAGTCCCATATTAAAGAATGCGCGGAACCATGACTTCGGATGGCGTTCCTGGAGCTGCCAATTGATCAAAGTCTTAAAATCTTCGCAAACTTCGTCTTTGTTCGTAATCGTATTGTCTCCCTTATGAAAATAATAGGAATTATGGAAAGCCGCAGTCGCAAATTCCATCCCCAAGGACTTGGAAAGCTGGTATAAGGAGAGCATATCCTTGGAATTATGGTTGGAAACCGTACATCCGAAGCCGATATCCTTGATGCCCATATCGCGCAATTTCAGCAAGGTACGCAATCCTTTGTCGAATCCGCCCTGCCGGCCGCGAAGTTCATCATTCTTACACGACAATCCTTCGATGCTGATCCTTATTCCGATCTTCGGGAAACGTTTGGCCAGCTTTATGATCCGATCCTCAAACCAGCCGGACGTGGAAATCACCACACGCGGCGATTTTTCCAGACAAACNTCTACGATTTNCTCTATATCTTCACGGATAAAAGGTTCTCCCCCCGTCAAATTGATAAATTTGACAGAAGGAAGACGCTTGATCTCCTCGACTGTTATTTCGTTTTCCCTGACCGTCGGATTTTTCCAGATATTGCACATNTGACATCGCATAGGACAGCGATAAGTCAAAATGATACACATATCGGACGGCTGTGCTATATGTTTATTACCCGAATTCATCGATTATCGTAATGCTTTATATTCTATAAACGCACCATGTTTTTTATTATTGTACTAATGNACGTAATATTTTTTCACAAAAANNNGGTNCNTACATAAAAAAGCGACTGCAAAGATAANATTTTACNTTGTTATATCTTCCATTTTACAGAAAAATAATGTCCGGAACACGGACAATAGGACATAGAGCAGCAAAAATCGGTGCTTTAAATGCCTTTCCATTTCTTAGAACTCTCCCGCTCACTTTTTATTATTACCTTTGCACNGCANAACTATCCGACATGAAATATCTGACCGAAACATTCTGGCGAGAACTGCTCTCCTATCTGCTTTTTTGCTTTGGGGGATTCGCCATTGCAGCCGCCATTGGTCTTGCACTGCTGCCATTAACATTTAATTCAGATTCCGAGACCCTTTATCTACACCTCATACAATGGGGGCAAACCATTTTCCTGATGATACTGCCACCACTTCTATGGACACATTTCCGCCTGAAAACATCCGTCACCAAAGAACTAAGGCTGAAACTCCCCGGCGTCGGCATACTCCTGCTCACTGNAGGACTGATCATCGCCGGCATNCCGCTGCTGGAATGGTTTACCTGGATCGGGAAACATCTGCCTCTCCCCCAGGTTCTTGAATCATGGGNCCAAGAGCAACAAATATCATCGGAAAGAATGATNGGTACTNTACTCGCGACCGAAGGATTATGGGGATGGGGAGAACTGGTTTTACTTATATGTCTGGCAACGGCCANAGGAGAAGAACTGATGTTCCGGGGCGCCCTGCTCAATATATTCCTGCGCACAGATACCCCCCGATGGATTACAGCCATCGTAATCGGATTCATCTTTGCNCTTATTCATTTCGATCTTTACGGCCTGTTGCCCCGCTGGGCGTTAGGAACGCTTTTCGTCTACCTGGTTTACTGGAGCGACTCTATCTGGCCGAGCATTCTGGCACACACGCTCAACAATCTAATCGCATTACTGCAATACAAACTGCTGCCCGACACGCAAGATGATTGCCTGCCGGCTCCGGGATGGATCATCGGCAGCGCACTCCTCTGTTGCCTGCTCCTTTATTTCATCCGCAAACGATCATATCAATAAAAAAGTCCGGTGTTTGAAAGCACCGGACTTTTATATCCCTATTCATTGAACTATCAAAATTTCAACGATGCAAAAGTAGAACAAAACCTGTAGCAGGACAAATTTTATCGACCAACGGCCCTATTTTATCGACCAACGGCAAATGGGACAAGCCGACCGGCAGCCTTACGATAGCGCGTACCGGACAAGAACAAACGACAACGGGCATCGATACGGTCTGCATACGCCTGTTGCCACAACGCCTGGGCTTCCATATAGTTAACCAAAGATTCCAGACCTACCTCATATTCCCGCCGGCTCGTCCGTAGATTCTCTTCTGCCTGAAGCATGGATTTTTCAGTCAAAGTTACCTCCAGAAAAGACTCATCCAGATCGTTGGCTGCCTGCACCAGTTCAAGACTCATCCGTTCTTCCAGATCCTCTCGTTCCAAATCTATACGCCCCTGCTCCATACGTGCCGCACGCACTTTATTCATTCCTTCGCCAAAATGATACAACGGTACCGACACCGAAAGCATTACCCCGATTCCCGGCTTATGAAATAAGGTTTTGTCATTTACCTCGAAACCATGCATATAGCTATAACTTCCCGCCAACGCCACATTGGGTAGAAAGTCACTCCGTTCTATCTTCACCTGCTCCCCGGCCAATTCCGACTTCTTTTCCAAAATAGCGAACTCCGGCCGGCTCGCAATACTTGCCATCGGGTCAACCCCATCAGGCATGACCATAATATCCTCGTCGGAGACCGTCAACCGGGTCAACAGCGGAACTCCGATCACATGGCAAAGATTCATCGTCGCCAGACGCAACGCGTTTTCCGCCTGCCTCAATTTCAGCTCGCTTTCATTAAGTCTCACAGAAACCTTCAACATATCGTTCTGTGATTTCAACCCATGTTTATAAGCCTTCTGAACGTTATCCAGCAATTCCTGTAAAAGAGCGTTATATTTCTTAGCGACTTCCCCCNGCTCNCCGGCCCGTACTACCTGCACNAANGCATTCTCGACCTCCACNATGACNTCGTTTTCGGTCAGATTCTCATTCAGCTCCGCCATTTCCTTTCCGATTCTGGCCATTCTGTAGGCAGCTGAGACCTTTCCACCCATATACACGGGCTGCTCAAGCGTAATACCGGCCTGNAAAACATTGCCGAACTTATAACGGATCTTCTGATCGGGGAAATAGGCATATTCCCTGAAAACCGGCGTACCATCCGGACCGGTCACCACATTACCGGAGGCATCGGTCAGCACATTCGGACGCATCACACCTTCTGCNGCATCGAAAGAAAATGTAGGTAAATACCCNCCGTCGATGCTCAGAGAACCAGTGGAAGTGGAATAAACATCGGTCGCCATCAGTTTGAAATTAGGAAAATAATTCGCTCTGTAGGATTTGGCCGAGTAAGTATATTGCATAGTCGTTTTACGTGCGGCCTCTATCTTTTTATTATTTGCAAGCGCCAGCTCCAGACATTGCTGTAAAGAGAGGCAATCGCCGTCATTCACCGGGACACCTTCCGCCTGCAGCGATACCGGCACCCAGAAACAGNCAACGGCAGCCACAATAAAACTTCTGAACATATCGGATATCATTTTCATCTTTCATTTATTTTTGATGTGAAAAAACAAGGCATACAGCACNGGTATGACAATCAGCGTGATTACAGTCCCCATCAGCAGACCGCCCATGATCGTTGCAGCCATCGCACCGAACATAGCATCCGGCAACAACGGAATCATACCCAGAACCGTGGTCAATGAAGCCATCATCACCGGCCGCAAGCGGCTCAGCGAACTATCGATTAAAGCCTGCGTCGGTTCCTTGCCGGCTGAAATCTGAAGCTGGATCTCATCCATAAGCACAATACCATTCTTGATCATCATGCCGATCAATCCCAGAACTCCGACAATAGCCATAAAACCAAAGGCTTTTCCTGAAATCAGCACCGCGGGAATTACCCCGATCAAAATCATCNGGATACAACAGAAAATAATGACCGGAATCTTATAATCCCTGAACAGCATGATCAAAATAACGATCATCAGAATAATTGCCAGCGGAAAATTCTTGAAAAGATANTTCATCGACTGNTCACTGGCATCTTTCTCTCCGATCCATGACAACGAATATCCGGCCGGCAACGGCATGGCCTCTATTTCCCCGGCCACTATGGCACGGGCCTCTTCAGTTCCCATTCCGGGCATAGGAGAAGCCTGCACACGCTGCGCCCGCTGTCCGTTCCACCGTGCCACCACCGGNTCTTCCCATTCCACCGTCACACCATTGGCAACCTGCTTGANCGGANTAGTCTGCATCANTTCTTCCANANCCNCNTCNTTTCCTATCGCTCCGGTCATCANTTTCTGCAAAGTCANTCTGTCGAAGNNATTNAATNAAGGCAACATGCTGAAAACCGTCGCCTCTTCCAGATTTTCCAGCGGACGGCCCTTTTCATCGACACTCTTTACATTTATCTGCATTTCCCGGATACCGTCATAGAATATCCCCACAGGAATTCCATCTGTAGCAGAGAGCAGGGAGGTCCCCACTTCGCTGCGGGTCAGCCCGATGCGCCGGGCGACAGNCTGATTGTAGTTGACCATCAGCACCGGCACCTTAGGTTCCCAGTCGGTGGTAATCAGCCGTACCGCTCCGCTTCGTTCCATGATCGCCCTCGCAGAATCGGCCAGCTGATGCAATACCGCAGGGTCAGGCCCGCAAAACTGAGCCTCGATCGGGTATTTTTTATACATCAAATTATAACGTTTCAGTTTCACGTACGCATCGGGGAACATGCTTGTCAGATCTTTTTGTATTTCCTCCAGATTCCCGACCAGTGCAGCCGGCGATTCAAAATCGATAATCAATTCACCATACGACAGCGAAGGCGTTGCAATACTGCGCACAAGATTGTAGCGGCTGGGGGTTCCTCCCGTAGAGGCCACCACGTGCTTCACTTCGCTACGACCAGCCAGATAACTCTGGATGCTGTCAAGATCTTTCCGTACCTGCGTGTAGTTGGTTCCCTCCGGCAGTTTGTATTCCATATATAACTGATCGTATTCCATATCCGGGAAAAACGACTGAGGCAGAAAACGATAACAGATACCGCTGACAGCCAACAATATCACCATCAGGACGACCACCAGCATCCGGTGTCTCAGCCCAAATCCCAGCATCCGGCTCAACAGATGGTACCAACGGTTGTCATACAATGCCGTCCGATCTGTCTCTCCACTTCCTTTCCCTGCATTTTTCAGCAATCTGTCAGCCCTNAGCGGCANATNTACCAGCGCAAGTATCCAGGACAGCAAAAGAGAAACCGCCATCACAATAAAAAGATCCCGCACGTAGATACCCGCCGTATCCGGGGAAAGGAAAATCGGTAAAAATGCCAGAATAGCGATCAACGTAGCCCCCAGAAGCGGCATCGCGGTTTTCCGGCCTATGTCGGTCAATGCCGCCAGACGCGGCTTTCCACTTTTCAAGTCCACCAGAATACCGTCGATAATCACAATGGCATTGTCCACCAGCATCCCCATGGCCAGAATGAAAGCTCCCAGCGAAACACGCTGTAAAGTACCGTCAAACATATAAAGCACGACAAAAGAGCCGAACACAATAACAATGAGGGTAAGTCCTATAATGATACCGCTGCGCAGCCCCATGGTCAGAATCAACACAGCGATAACGATGAGCACAGATTCTATCAGGTTAATCAGAAACGTCCCCAGAGCATCGGTCACCCGTTCCGGCTGAAAGAATACTTTGTGATATTCGATGCCTGCCGGCAATTGCGCCGCCTCTATTTCGGCCAGTCTTTTTTCCACTTTCCGGCCGATCTTTGTAATATCCGTGNCGCTGATGGTCGAAATGGAANTGCCTATGGCCGGCNGNCCGTCGTAGGTCATGGAATTACGCACCGGAGTCACATACNCTTTCTCAACAAAAGCTATGTCACGAAGGCGGAGCTGGTCGTCTTCATGTCCCTGAATAATCAGATCTGCAATATCGTCGACGGTCTCGTATCTATCGGTCACCGTGACACGGATACGGTCGGTTCCATTCTCATAATAACCGGAATAAACGGTCTGATTCTGTCCGTCGAGTGTCAGAAGCACCTCCGCGGGTTTCACTCCGAGATGAGCGAGCCGATCCTGCATCAAAGAGATAACGATATTCTCCTTCTGCTTACCATAGACATCGACACGCGACACGCCTTCGATATTACCGATTTCCCGTTTTATCAATTCTGCGTAGTCGGCCAGCTCCCGATGGGAATAGCCGTCGCCCGTAATAGCGTAAAACATACCGTACACATCGCCGAAATCGTCTTTAACCATAGCCTGAGAGGCTCCGGGAGGGAATGAGGCCGATGCTGCGGCCACCTTGCGCCGCAGCATGTCCCAATGCTGTTCTATGGCATCGTCGGCCACCGTCGACAACAATTCGACGGTCACGATACACATATCATTATAGGCATAACTCTGCACATAATTGACATCTGGCATCTGACGAATAGCCTTTTCCAGAGGATCCACCACCTCCAGTTCTACCTGATAGGCCGAAGCCCCGGGGTAGGTCACAACCACCATCGCCTGTTTGACCTTCAACTCCGGGTCTTCCAGTTTGCTCATCTCATAATAGGCATACACTCCGCCGATAATGANCACCCAGACCAGAAAATTCACCAACTTCTTGTTGACAAAGGCCCACTTTCCGAAATCCATCATAACATACCTCCTATATTGGTCCGGGAAACTTCAGGAAAAGGCTTCACCGCCTGTCCGTCCTTNAGATGATGCACNCCGGCGACCACCACCTGCTCATCCGGCTTCAGCCCGCCGGTAATTTCGGCCATACCATTCAAACGGAGNGAGCCGACCGTCACCTCCCGTTGCCGGATCACACTATTCTGCGCATCGAAGACATAGACCCGGGTCACACCGTCCCTATTGAACAACGCATTGGCCGGAACAAGTAACGTANTCCCGTCANAAGGTCGATAAACGATTCCGACCATGGCCGTCATGCCTGGAGTAACCTCCGGATGTTTTTCTTCCAGCAACAACCNCACTTCATAAAGCTGATTGGCATTGGCTTTCTGAGCCACACTTTTCAGCTTTAAAGGGAAACTCCGCCCCGGCAAAACATCGAACGAAGCAGCAAATGATTCAAAATCCCCTTTACGGAGATATTCCGAAGCAGGAATGTTGATCACTATTTCAATTCCATCCGCACCGAACAAGGTCACCACCGGCATACCCGCCCCGACCGTCTCATGCCCATCATAGAGCACCTCCTGCACATAGGCATCGAACGGGGCCTCCAACCGAGTATCGGCCAGTTGATTTTTATGGTTATTATACTTGGCCGTAATCTGTTCCAGTCCGAAACGGGCCTTGTCATAATTATTGGCCGAAGTGCCGTTATCATTGTAAAGGGCGATAATTCGCTCCGCTTCGGCCTTGATCTGATTATATTCGGCCTCTGTGGCTGAAAGCTGGACGCGATAGTCGCGGTCGTCAAGAAGGGCCACGAGCTGCCCCTTGCGCACAAAATCGCCGGCCTTGACAGGTACGCGCTCAATAGTTCCGGCCACGCGGAAAGCCATATTGACCGTTTCCGTCGCCCGGGTCCGCCCCGGATAAGAGACAGTTTCCTGCCCGGAAACACTTTCTACTGCGGCCAGGCGTACCAANGGTTCCGACTCTGCGGTCGATTCCCCGCGGGAACAAGCGGCACACAGCAATCCGATAAAAACAAAAACATGNAAAAGAATACTTTTCATAAGCTTCCCGTATTGTAATTTTAGAATATTTCGATTTAACAGGCGCAAAGATAAAACCGCCCGGCAAATCTGGAAAGAACTATTTGCCATAATAATGTTCGATATTTACTTTTTCACCCTCACAAACATAAAAAAATATATCAAAATTGATTCTTTTTTCATAAAACACCTTTTCTTTGCACCTATACAGAAGAAAGAAAATAGCCATGAAACATTTCTCCTTCACCGATGCCGCATCTTTGCACAGCCAATACATACATATCGGCCAAGAATATAACAATTCTCTGCCCGCTCTTACTCATGNAATCTACAGAAATTGCTATGGAATTTTTCTCTGTCAGGAAGGCGAATGCCGCATTCTTCTTGAAAACAAAAGTTATGAAATCCACGCCGGAGACCTCTGCATATATCTGCCCAACCANTTTCTGAAAATCCTGACCCGGAGCAAAGATCTCCNCGGCATCATCTANTGTGTCGGACAAGAAGAAATCAAACACCTCAGAATGTCCATGCGCGATGCCGAAAGCATCATTTCCATCAAAAACGCGCCATGTGTCAGCCTGAACCGGAGGCAATTTCTCTTCCTCGAACAAATGGTCGGCGCCGTCATCGAACTAAGATCCCGTCCGCTCTCCGACGGAGGTAACAGACNTGGCAGGCCNTCGGTATTCCATAACCAGATGATCCTGTCGCTGATCGATGCCGTCGGCTTTGAGATCTTCGATATCTTTCACTCCTGCGCTCCTGTCACCCCTCACAANCAGGACCGTAGGGAAATTATCTTCCAGAAGTTCCTGCGNTCCCTCTTTNCNCANTGCACCACCAAGCGGGAAGTGGCANTCTACGCCGCAGAACANTGCCTNACCCCGCGTTATTTTTCTTCAGTCATCAAGACCTGTTCTAAAAAAACGGCACAGCAATGGATCATCGAGATAGTAATAGAAAAAATGGAGGATCTGCTGACCGGCAGCGAAATGAGCATCAAAGAAATCGCTTATGCATTCAATTTCCCCACCCAGTCGTTTTTCGGAAAATATTTCAAACAATATACGGGCATGTCGCCCAAAGAGTATCGCCGGAAAAACATGANCAGCAACATGACATCTNTCCCACCGAGAACNGAGAACATCCGAAACACTCCTCTGTAACCGACCGCATTCCATGAAGTGAGAGCGGATATATCAAAATGTCTGGCAAAAACCTTGCATATATCGGAATTAATCACGAATATTGCACGACTTTCGCCGGTAGTCTTTCGGCGTCATTGTCTCATCCCAACCACAAATGTTTCTTCATGATCGAATATCTTAAAGGTGACGTCACCGAACTGACACCCACCACCGCGGTAATAGAATGCAACGGAGTCGGCTATGCNTGCAATATCTCCCTNTATACCTACGACAAACTGCAAGTCGGAAAAGCGTTCAANATCTATGTTTCCGAAACCATCCGCGAGGATGCCCATTTGCTCTACGGATTCATTTCAAAACAGGAGCGCGCGGTCTATGAACTGCTCATCACCGTTTCCGGCGTAGGCCCGAATACGGCCCGCCTTATCCTGTCATCGCTGGCACCGGACGAGCTGGTCGCCGTCGTCAGCACCGGCAACGACCGCCAGCTGAAAGCGGTCAAAGGCATCGGAGCGAAAACCGCCCAGCGCATCATCGTAGACCTTCGCGACAAGATTGCCGCCACCGGCATCGCCGCCGCTACCGCCGAAGCGTCNCCGATCGTCGCTTCCAACGAAACGGCAGACGAAGCNATCTCCGCTCTTNTCGCTCTCGGATATCCGCAAGCGGCGGCACAGAAGTGTGTGAACCAACTCCTCGCAAAAGAACCGGCTCTCACGGTACAGGCGCTCATCAAGGCGGGACTGCATATGTTGTAAACAGACTATGAGATCGTAAAATCCGGACGGATACCGTCAACGACACCATCGGTGATGGAAAAACAGGCCGGGGAAGCACTTCCCAGCCTGTCTAAAGTCGCCCGAAAAAATCCGGAACGATCATTTTGATGCGTAACAGTGCCCGACGCACACAATAAAGAGCGGAACACTCCGTTAATTTATTGTATTATTTTATAGACAGCACAGAAGTTGAAAAAGATAGAGCTTTTCTTCATACTTTTTTNGGTCGGAATCGTCGGTTTCGCCACCGGTCAGGCAGCGTTTGCCTCATCGGNANTTCTGTCNTCGCCTGTCATGGAAAATGCGTCGGGTTCTTCTGACGACAATACGCCTCCGGCCGCCGCAGACAGTATCCGAAACCGCTATCCGGTCAGCAAAACCACTCCCGACGGCGTTCAGGAACTGGAACAGACCTCTCCCGTCGATCTTAAAACTCCCGACAACATCAAGCAGGTCACNGAATACGACTACAAGAACAACCGGTACGTAATCCGCACCATGCTGGGCGAACAGGAAATCGGAGATCCTATCCCGATGACGGAAAAAGAATACATGTCTTATTCCGAACGCGCTCTGCGCGCCGCCTACTTCCGCGAACAGAACCGTAAGGCATTCGATGAAAACGATGGAAAAGGGTTCGATCTCATGGACATGCAGTTCAGCCTCGGTCCCGCCGAAAAAATCTTCGGCAAAGGCGGCATACGTGTAAAGACCCAGGGATCGGGAGCACTGTCTTTCGGNTTTAAAAAGAATGAAATAGATAATCCGACCCTTTCTGAACGGGCACGGAATCAGAAATCTTTTGATTTCGACATGACCTTCCAGCTGAATGCCAACGCCAGCATCGGCTCAAAGATGAATTTCAACCTCAACTATAATACAGAGGCTACATTCGACTTCGACGCCAATCAGATGAAGCTCGCCTACGAGGGAGAAGAGGACGAAATCATACAAAATCTCGAAGCCGGCAATGTATCGATGACCACAGGCTCATCACTTATCAACGGAGGCTCCTCATTGTTCGGTATCAAGACAGCATTGAAGTTCGGCAAACTCAACATTACCGCTCTTCTGGCCAAACAGGAGTCTTCCTCCAAAACCGTTAATTCAAGAGGCGGAGCCACTACCCGTTCTTATGAAATATCGGTCGACCAATATGATGAGAACCGGCATTTCTTCCTTGCACATTACTTTCGCGATACGTATGATCAGAACATGTCCCACCTGCCGCTCATCAGTTCCGGTGTGGAAATCACTAAAGTCGAGGTATGGGTCACCAACAAGCGGGGAAATTATGACANCGCCAGAAATATTGTANCCTTCATGGACCTGGCCGAGGCACAAAAAATCGGCAGCGGCCATTGGAACAGNCTATCCTCTTCCGGCTATCCGGAAAACAAGGCCAANAGTCTTTACGAAGAAATCAGCGGCTCTTACGGCAANATCCGCAACATCACGGAAGTGACCACCACACTGTCCGGACTGGAACCTTTCGGCATTTTCGGCGGACGGGATTTTGAAAAAGTGGAAAGCGCCCGTCTGATGAGTCCGTCCGAATATACGCTGAACAGCAAACTCGGATACATCTCTCTTAAAAGCAAATTGGATGACGACATGGTACTGGCTGTCGCCTTCCAGTACACCAAGGGAGGACGCACCTATCAGGTCGGAGAATTCAGTACCGACAATTCAGGCAATACCACCCAGACCCTCATCGTCAAACTGTTGAAGGGAACCGCCGGCAATCCGGCACTTCCCCTGTGGGATCTTATGATGAAAAACGTCTATTCATTAGGCGTCACTTCGCTGCAAAAGAAGAACTTCACCATGCAGATCCAATACATGAGCGACACCGTGGGTGTATATACCAATTATATTAAGGAGGGCCCCATCGCACAGCAACTTCTTTTGAAAGTGATGAANCTCGACCGGTTGAACGCCAACGACGAAAGCCACAGCGACGGACNCTTTGACTTCGTAGACGGATATACCGTANTGGCCTCAAGCGGGCGAATCATTTTCCCGGTTGTCGAGCCGTTCGGATCGCATCTNGCCAAACAACTGGGCAGCGAGGCTTTGGCCGAAAAATATTGCTTCCAAGAACTCTACGATTCCACACTCACGGTAGCTGAACAGATTGCAGAAAAAAATAAATTCCGCCTCAAGGGTGAATATTCCGCTTCAAGCGGAAGCGAAATCGATCTCGGCGCCATGAATGTGGCCCGCGGTTCCGTACGCGTCACCGCAGGAGGAGCTACACTGGTTGAAAATACAGATTATACGGTCGACTATACCATGGGTATCGTCACCATTCTTAACGAAAGCATTATCGAAAGCGGTACGGCCGTCAGCGTGTCTCTGGAAGACCGGTCGACCTTCAGCATGCAACGGAAAACCATGATGGGGCTCGACATGCAGTATGACTGGAGTAAAAACCTGACTTTCGGGGCCACTTTGATGAATCTCCGTGAGAAACCGCTCACCGAGAAAGTCAATATGAACGATATTCCGATCAACAACACGATCTATGGTTTCAACCTAAAGTGGAATAAAGATTTCATGTGGCTGACCAATGCCGTCGGAACGATCCCGTGGATCAATGCCACGGCCCCGTCCAACCTCAGCATCAGTGCGGAGTTCGCTCAATTGCTGGCCGGACACAGCTCTGAAATCGGCAACAAC
>WFLX010196011.1_pt1 | contig 16229 bp, 13 predicted proteins | sample 4967041 | NCBI WGS metagenome assembly WFLX01 (sample SAMN12857096, study PRJNA449069) | gut metagenome | isolation source: stool from male and female vole | host: Microtus ochrogaster | place: USA:Florida | collected 2017 | reverse complement strand
TCCTCGATGGGCTGATAGAGATCCTTAAACATCGGACCCTTCAGCTCCTCGGGGCTCAGAAGACCCATCACGGCACGTTCCTGAGTGATGAAGTTGTCCCANGAGGTGAGAATCGAGGGAAGGTCGAAGCTTACGGTAGCGGGNTCGAGAATCTCGTAGAGACCGGGCTGCAGNGCGCCTGTGCCCTCGTTGTTGTTATACTGAGGTATCATCGAGAANTGGAGGATGACACGGTTGCCCACGAGGTCGAANGCGTCATGTTTGGCGCGNGTGCGGCAATAAGCCCAGTCTTCGTTGGTGTCGGGAGTATAGAGAGCGTCGCCGATATAGTTGAAGAAACCGTTTACGTTACCNCCCTCGATGTGAATCTTGATGGGGTCGAATTCAGAGAGTTTGTGTTTGCGCTTGCCGCTGTTGTCGGTCACCTCTACGGTGTAGAAGATGTGCTGGGCGGCCATGTTGGCATAGCTCGGAATNACGTTGAGNCCCTCCTTGAGNTCGATGCCGGGNTTGGAGCTCTTGGTGTGGTAGATGCCGGTGAGGCCTGCCAGAGTGAGGTGNGAGCCATCTTTGGGAGCNTTTTCAACCATCACGAAGAGCACATCGCCGCTGTTGGCGTTGATACCGGTGGGGTTGTTGATATAGCTCCATGCCTGGATGCCGGCGAGGTTGGCGCCGAGGGTAGGATCGCTGTAAGGCTCATAGAGCTGCACACGATATTTCTTGGCATGTTTGGAGTCCCACTTCACGTTGCTGTCGGCGGTGTTGGTCTCCTCCCAGTTGTCGGTAGCTACTTTCACCACCATGTTGCGGAGAGTTTCGGGGAGNCTCTTCACGGTCTCGTCGGCCAGGAGTTCCTCNTTAGACTTCGAGGCNTAGGCNGGGCTGAGAGTGGTGCATGATTTGTCGGCAAAAAGCTTGTCGAGGGCGGTCTGCCATGCGCCGACCGATTTCTCAACGTCGCCGAAGGTGCTCACCTTGTCGAGAGCGGCCTGAAGCTCCTCATCGCTCATCTCCACTTCCTGAAGAATCCACTGCGAATTGGTGTTGCTTGCTTCCCAGCACACGATCACATTGCTTGCGTCGGCATGGGCATAGCCGTAGGTGCTGGTGTGGCGCGCACCGCGAATCACATAGTTGCTGCCCTGACGGGTGATCGAGAGGGTGGAGTTGTTGCCGGGCTCGCTGTCCCATGTCCACGGGGTAGAAGTAGCTGCCGAGGTGGCGAGATACTTACCGTTGTTGAGCGAGCGCATGGTATATTTGCCGTTGGAGGGCGACTCAAGATACCAGCACTGCGACATGAGGTCGGGATTAACGGCGCTCACCACCACGTTTTCGTAGGGTGCCTGCGCTGTCAAGGCTGTGCTTTTACCCGCGTTGATAAACCTAAACACTTTTCCGGCCTCGGGCTTGCTCGACTGGCCGAAAACGCTTAGAGATGTCAACAACGCTGCGGCAAACCACAACACCATTGTCATAGTAAGTTTTTTCATGGGAAATAATGAAATTGATAGATATAAATGATTTATTATTAATTACTTGATAGATATGACCATTGCGTTATCTCACCGCGGAAATCACTCNTCGNAGGCAAAANTCTCTGNTCAGGCCATTAAAATTACTAAAAAAGTCGGTAATTATTGCAATTTTCAGCAAATTATCTCCGATTTAACATTAATTAAAAACCTCATCGGGAGGGGTTGACCNGAGAGGGAGCTACATGCCNGCGATGTTGCGCACNATNGTCCACCCCACCAGAAATATCAGGGTCAGCATCACCACCCACCGGCCGTTGAGCAGGTCGTGCATCCTCCCCCTGCGCCCCGAGAGAAACAGCATCACTATGAGCGGNAGNGTNATNACAAGCGCCGCGTTATAATACCACGCGAGGGGCAGGTCGCCGTGGAGCAGCGCGTGGAGCGCACGCTGGGTGCCGCAGCCGGGACATTTAAACCCCGTGAGCATGAGCCACGGGCAGCGGGGAAACCATCCCGTATCGGCGGGGTCGAACAGACCGTAAACAACAATCACCGCCACCGCAATCATGACGATCGCGATGACAGTGATTTTATGTTTTCCTGCCGGGTTACTCAAAATCAGACTGAGAGCAGCGAGATTATCTGAAATGCCATCACAAACGGCAATCCGATAAGACCCACCACCAGCGACACTATGAGCCACACCATGGTGGTCTGAGAGGCGCGGCNAGCGGCGGNATAGTCGCCGGCGTCGTTGAGGCGGGAGGTTTTTGACGAATAGACCAGAGCCACTATNCCGGTGATGAAGCAGCAGCACACTGTGGCGAGCAATGCCCAGGCGAAATAGGTGTCGGCGGGNGTGTCAACNCTCTCGGGGGCCTTTTCGGNGGCATAAGGGCGGTGACCTCCGGCGGGGGGAATACACCCCTCGAGCTCGGGAATTTCGCCGGCGGTGGTCCATTTCTCCATGCCGTTCTGCCACACCGGGGTTTCGGCGCTCAGAGGCAACCTCTTGAGNTCGTCGAGGCTCATCGGCCCGAGTCTCACGCCGTTGAGTATGATCCAGTAGCTCATATCAGAAAAATTTTTCTTCCTGACCGGTGATGTCGCTCAGCAGGTTGTTGGCAAGGCGTGAGGCGCCGATGCGGAAATAGCTGTTGTTGAGCCATTTGTCGCCGAGCACATTTTTCACCAGGCAATAATATTTGAGGGCNTCGTCGGTGGTCGACACGCCTCCGGCGGCCTTAAAGCCCACCATGTTGCCGGTCTGCTCATAATATTCCTTGATGCACTCACACATCACATAGGCGGCTTCGAGCGAAGCGCCGGGATAGCCCTTGCCGGTAGAGGTCTTAAGAAAGTCGGCGCCGCTGTAGAGAGCCAGTATCGAGGCGTCGCGGATGTTTTGGGCTGTTTTGAGGGCGCCGGTTTCGAGTATCACCTTGAGGCGTGAGCCGCGGCATGAGTGTTTGATTTCGTCGAGCTCGTCACACACCTCCTGCCAGTCGCCGTCGAGGAAGTTGCCGAGGTTCATCACCACGTCAATCTCAGTGGCGCCACCCTCTACGGCGAGGGCGGTTTCGGCTACCTTGACCTCGGGGAAGGTCTGCGAGGTGGGGAAACCGGCTGAAACGGTGGCGATGCCCACATTGCTCACGTCGAGCACCGTGCTCACCACCTGGGCGAAGTTGGGATAAACGCAGATAGCGGCCACATTGGGCAGGTCGCCGTGTTCGGTCTCGAAGTCGTTGACGCGCTCGGTAAACTTTGCCACGCTCACGGGAGAGTCGGTGGTGTTGAGAGTGGTGAGGTCAATGCAGTTGAAGATGGTCTTGAGCACCTCGGGAGTGCGCTCGGCTGAGTAGTTCTCAACTATCTTGGCTACCTTTTCGGCCACGGCCGCATCATCGGTGATGACGGTGCTTTTGGCTACCGTGTCATGATATTTGTCTGACATATTATATGCTGTTTATTTAGTTTCTCAATAAAACGTTTCGATAAGTAGGGATGGTTCACTCGCCGGTGGCGCCCCAGTTATAGGCGGAGGTTGATTTGAGGCCCGCCACGCTGAAATATTTTTCGATATTTCCCTTGAGGGTGACCTGCTTGGAGAGGTTGCCGGGATTGGCGGCGAGATTGAGGGCGGTGCGCACGGCTCCCGAGGGGAGCTGCACCGGGATGCACTTCGACACGTCGGTCACATCGGGAGCGTCGGCCAGAAGGATATTGGTGCCCGAGGCGGCTTCGGTCGAGAAGTGGGCGCCGGTCTGGATGCTCATGCCGTCAACCGAGCCTACGATATAGCCGGTGACATAGACATTGCTGTATGTGCCGCCGCTGCTGAAGGCCTTGATGGCGGCAGCCACATTATAGGGGGTCTTGGCTGTGCCGTCACCTCCGCCGGGAATATCGGGCACCACGGGGGTGTCGGGATTTTCGGGCGAGGAGGCGCCGATGAGCACATCGTCGATGCGATAGGTGGTGTAGTTGTCGGAGGCTTTGGCGGTGTAGCGGAAGCCGATATAGATCACGCCCGAGAACTGAGCCAGCGACAACTCACCCGAAGCGATAAACTCGCTCCACGAGCCGGTGGGCGACGGGATGTTGGCGTTGAGCTGGGTGAGGGTGGCGGTGGCGGGATCGGGAGTGGTCATGACATAGACCGACATGCGGCCCTCGCCCGAATAGCCCACACATGAGGTAAACGAAGCCACCTTCTCCTTCATGCCGTCGACATTGAGCGCCGGAGTGATGAGCCAGCTGTCAAAGCCCGAGCCCGAGGGGGTGCCGTTATAGCCGGTGCAGGCGGCAAAGGTGTTGGAGTTGTAGCTCTGTATAAACCAGGGCTTGTTGCCGTCGGGAGTCTTGAGGGTCCAGCCGGTGAGGTTGCCGATCTTGTCGATCGAATTGAAGTCCTGCGACAGATAGGTCACGGGGTTGTCGGGATTGACAGGGTCGGGAGTTGTTGAGCCCCCTTCGAGTTCATAGTCGGTGGGATTTTTCACGCCGGGCATACCCACATATTTCATCACGTCACCCTCGATGAGCAGTTTCTTGCCGAGGTTGGCGGGATTGTTCTGGAGGTTGAGGGCGGTGCGGAGGTTGCCGGTGGGGAGATTGAGCGAGATACATTCGTTGAAGTCCTTGACGTCGGGAGTGGCGGCGAGCAGCAGGTTGGTGGCTTTGGTAGCGGGCACGCTGAACATGCAGCTCTCCTCGGCGGCATAGGTGAGGATGTCGGTGTTGACCCAACCCACGATATAACCGGCCACCCATACCGACGAGCGTGTGGCCTCGGAGGTTGACGAGGGGTTGAGGGCTCTCACCTGCGAGGGGCTGAGGGGCGAAGCCTTGGTGCCGTCGCCGTCGGCGATAGCGCCGCCGGGCACTTCCACTCCGTCGATGTTAAACTCTGAGGTGGTGCCTTTGTTGTCGGTCACGGCATAAGTGCCCATGTCGGTGTGGAACGAGCCGTAGACCATGATTTCCTTATGGAGGTTGGAGGGATTGTCGCGCAGGTTGCCCACCTTGCGGAAATCGGAGCCCTGGGGCAGACGTATGAGCAGCGAGGAGTCGAGCGAGCGTGAGTCAGGCTCGGCGCCGATGATGAGGGTGTTGTTGAGGTCGAAAGGAGCCTCCCACTGAATGTCGTCGGCGCTCTTCACCTCGGTTACGCCGGCCTTGACAGCGCCGGTGATGTAGCCTTTCACCCAGCCCATGCCCGATTTGCCGCGCTTCTCGATGTCGACTACCTGAGCCACCTTATAGGGGTTGGTGCGGGTGCCCACGGGGAGGGTGGGATTGCCGACGTTGAGAATATCTTTGGTGTCGCGGATCACGAGCTGCCAGTTGGCACTTGAGCCCGAGCCGTTATAGGAGAGTATGCCCACAATGTCAAAGCGGCCTTCGGGGAGCTTGTCGCTCCAGAAGCGTGAGTAGCCCGAAGTTCTAACTATGAGCTCGTTGCCCGAGGTGTCGGTGAGCTTGCGGTTGGTATTGACCTTATAAGCCGAGCAGAAAGCTTCCTTGCCGCCGTCGACAAACTCCACATTGTTGATTCTCACCAGCTGGCTCTGCATGGCCATGAGAATGTCGGCCGATTTGTCGAGCTGAGGCAGGGTGATGGTGATGGTGTCGACAGCTTCGGCCTCGGGGAGTCCGTCGAGCCATGTCGACTCTTCAAACATCTCGAAGGGGAGGAAGGTGGCCTGCCATCCGTAGCTTGTGGAATAGTCGGGATAGCCGAGCTGCTGAAGCGACGAATATTTGCCTATGTAGCGGCCCGTGAGGTCCATCACGATCTTCTGACCTATGCGGTAGCGGGTGTAGAGCGAGTTGGCGTTGACCGAGATGGTGATTGCGGCAGTCTCGTCCTGAATCACAAGGTTCTTGTAGATATTGCCGGCCTCGTCAGAGCTGATCACACGGCCCGAGATGACGGTGTGTTCGCCCGAGCCGGTCACGCCGATGGTGTCGATATAGTTGTCGGCGCTGTTCCAATATTGTTTCTTGAGCTCGAGAATCGAGGTGTTGGCTTTGACGGGAGCCTCGGGCGCAATCAGCCCGGGATTGTCGAAGTCGTCGCTACACGACGACATCATCACCGTCGAGATTGTCACCACTGCCGAGGCGAGGGCTATGCGGGCCCTGCTGCCGGCTGGAAATATGTTGCTGATGAATTTCATCGTTGATAAGTGTTAGAGTGGGGAATTAACCGGCAATCAGTTGACTTTCACATAAACGGCGGGGAGAGGGTCGCCTGAATTGCTCGAAGGAGCGAAGTTGGAGAATTTCTCCACCCAGCGTATTGTGTAGGAGGGTTTGAGAATGTTGGTGATTTCAAACATCGCGTTGCCGTCGGCGGCGGGAGTGATGTTCCAGTAGCTGCCTTCGCGGGGGGTGTCGCTGTAGAGCTGGAAGCTTGTATAGCTTCCCTCCATCGAGAGATAGCGGCCAAACGAGTCGGTGATGGTCCAGCCCTTGTCGGTGTTGGTGAAGGTGAGGGCGTTGGCGGCCTTGACGGTCATTGAGGTGCCCGAGGTCGAAAGAGGATCCTCGACATAGAGGTAGCCGTAGGTATAGGAAGCGGCGATAGGTATGGCAACCTTGCCCTCCGAGCTGACAAAGATATAGCTCATGCCCGATTCGATGGTCGAGGCGGGAGCGAAGGTGCCCTTGGCCGAGTCGGGTAGGTCGGAGGCGCTGCCGTGGAAATCAAAGAGGTCTTCGGGCGAGCGGAGCAGTAGCTGCCATGAGGTGCCGTAGAATGAGAGCACACACACCATCGAGCCCCAGCCCTCGGGCATCACATCCTGGGCGAAGGTGGCGTAGGCGCTGTTGCGCAGGGTCACCGAATTGCCCGAGGCGTCGGCCACGGTGCGGTTTGACGAGGTGCCGAACTCGCTGAAGGTCAAGCTGCCGCCACCTTCGATGGTTATGTCGTCGAGTCTTATGAGCTGACCCACATATTTGGCCACGCTGTCGCTGTTGTTGGTCCACCTCATCACCTGAGCGAGCGAGGTGCGGATAGTGTCGACGGTGGCGAGGTCGGGCAGCCCGTTGAGGCGCGAGCGGTTGAAGAAGTCGGAGCCTTTCATCTGTGAGGTCTCCCACGCGCCGTTATAAGCCTCGCGGTAGCCTATCTGAAACAGTCCGTTATATTTGCCGGCATAAAGGCCTGTGACGTCAAAATACATCTCCTCGCCCACCTTATAGCGCAGGTAGAGCTTGGTGGTGTCGACGGCGATGGCCACTGCCGAGGTCTTGTCCTGGAGATAGACGGTTTTGTAGACATTGCCGGTGGAGTCGGAGGCAATAACGCGGCCTCCGATTATCACTCGGCCATTGTCGGGAGCGGTGATTTCGGTGGCATAGTTGCGGTCGTTGCTCCAATAGGTGGTCTTGAGGTCGAGAATCGAGGTGTTGGCCTTCCAGTCGGTGTGGGGAATGTCGNGCGGNGGACGGTCGNGTTCCTCATCACATCCTGTCATCCCGATGNACANTGCTNAGCATACGAGAGCCGCCGCAGCNGTGTGGAAAGCTCTTTTGCCTAAAGTATGATTGATTGCTGAAATTTTCATGATCNGGAANACTTAGNAACNTATGCCCACGTTGAGGAACACCTTGATGCCCTGGGCATAGGAATAGCGGTTGGGATATTTTGATGAATCGTAGTTGGTGTAGTCAAAACGACCCTGCTGATAGCCGTAGGTCATGATGTCGCGCTTGTTGAGAATGTTGTCGACATTGAGGTTGAAGTTCATGCTCACCTTGCGGTTGATATACACCAGTTTGCCAATCGAGGCATTGAGGGTGCAGGCGTCGTTGAGTTTCTCCTGGCTTGTGATTTCGTCGATTTTCTCGCTGAGGGTCTTCTCGTCGGGGAAGAGGGTCCAGAGGTTGGTGAGGGCTTCGTGTCTCACCGGAGTGAGGTTGACGTAGGCGTTGCCCATCCATGAGAAGTTGACATTGAAGAACCACGAGTTGGGGGCGGCCCAGTCGATGCCTACGTTAAAGGCGCTCTGGGGAGTGCCGCCGATATGGAAGTTTTTGAGATAGACGGTGGTGATGGTGTCGGGNCTCATGCCGTTTTCATAAGAGCGCACACCCTGGGGGCGGTTCTTGTAGCGGTAGGAGGCGATTGTGCCGGCAAACGAGGCGGTGACCGACGGAGTAACCTTATAGGCCACACCGAGCTCTATACCTTTATAGGAGGTGTGAACACCTTTGAGCACATAGTTCATGAAAGTGGAATATTGGTCGTCATAGAACGAGGTGCGTGAGGTCTGGTCATACATCTCGGTCCAGAAACCGGAGATAGAGCCGCGGAGGGTGCGGTAGTTCCACACATAGCTCAGGTCGCCGGTCACGATTTTTTCGTTCTGCAGGCCGCCGCTCACCACATTGTCCTTGATNCGCGGAGAGATGTAGGCATANTCNAAGAGCGGGGCGCGGGTGAGAGCCTCGGCGTGGGCGGTGAGATAGTTGCGGCCGTCGATTTTATAAACGGCNCCGGCCTTGANGGCTCCGTTCATGAAGTTGTGGCGGGTGCCCTTGCCGAAGCTGTTTTCGGGAGCNCGGCCATTNTTCATGTGGCCGTCGCGCTGGAAGGTAGTATAGCTCATTTCGAGAGCATAGTTGATATCCCACTGAGGGAGAGTGATCATGTTCTGAATCCAGAACTGACCCTTGAAGGCGTTGATGGTGTAGTCGTAGCCAAACTTGTCGCCCTTGCCCACGCGGCGGTTGGGGTGGTTGAGGTCGTTTTGCAACAGGTCGGGGTCGTTGGGGAAGTCGCGCTCGGCAAACTGGTCGATGTCGAGCCAGAACTGGCCGCCCAGCAGGTCGCGGATGGTCTTGTAGTAGTTGGCCGAAGTCATGTTGGCGGTGAGGCCACCCTGCAGGCTGAAGGTCGACGACACGCGATGCTGGAGAAGGGTGTTGAAGATAGCGTTAAACTGGTTGGAGTGACGGTTTTCGAGAATATAGGTCGAGCCTTTTTTCGAAGCGTCGGGCAGATTTTCGTTGTTGAGATTGTTGAGGTTGTTGGTCTGATAGAGGTTGCCCCAGTCAATCTGCCTAATCGACTCATCCTTAGTCCAGAGGTCATAATAGAGCTCATAAGCCTCGGGGTTGTCCTTATAATATGAGGGGAGATAGCGGTAGTAGTCGGGGCGCGGGTCGGCGGCGTTATACCAGTTGANNGCCGANGTNGAATAGTTGACCCATCTTACGGTAGCCGAGGTGTTGAGCGAGGTGTTGTCGTTGGGCTTCCAGATCCAGTTGAGCATCAGGGTGGGGTCGAAGGTCTCGACAATCTTGGCCGAGCGCTTCTTGCCGTCAAACCATCCCCAGTTGGGGTTGTAGAGGTTGTCATCGGCCAGCTCATAGGCTTCGAGATAGGTGGGCGAGTTGGTGGCGCGCTGAGTGGGAGCTCCCCAGGCTGTGAGCACGAGGCTGTGGTTGAGGTTAAACTCTTTTTCGAGCGAGATAAATGCGCCGCCGGAGTGGTAGAATGTGCCGGGCACAACTCCCTCGTCGGCATAGCGGCCAATGGCCGACACGGTGAGGCCCCAGCCTTTGCTGTTGATGCCGGTTGAATACATCGCCATGGCTCTCAGCATGTAGGCGGCGTTGGTATAGGCCACCGAGCCGTTAAATCCGGCTGCATAGTCGGAGGTGATGGTGGAGATGTTGCTCGAGCCGCCTATGCCGCCGAAACCGTAGGCCGACGAGGCGAGGCCGATGGTGTTGGTGCGGTTGCGGAAAGCGCGGTTCAGGCCTCCGAGACTCGAATAGTTGAATCGGCCGCGGGCAAGGTCGTTGAGAGGCACTCCGTTGATATACATTGTCTGATATTCGGAGTCATAGCCTCTGAAACGGAATCTCATCACCGAGAAGTCATAGTTGGTGGCGTTGTAGTAAACGTTGTCGCTCGCTCCGGTGAGGGCGCCGATGGTGAGGGCGTTGCCGTCGTTGTCTTCGAGGGCGCTCTGGTCAAAGAGCATATCCTCCTGATCGGCAAGGAAAGCGCTTGAGCCGGTGCCGTCGCCGAGCATTATCTTGCCGNGGTTGAGGGTCTTGCCCGCCTNGATGGTGATGTCGGCGTCATANTNGCGATAGCCGAAAGCCGCCACGAGCAGCACCTCGGCTCCCGCATCGGCGTCGGAGATAACGAAATTGCCCGAAGCGTCGGTAATAGCCTCGCGGGCCTGATTGAGAAGCATCACGGTGGCGCCGCCGACCGGACTTCCGGTAGCCGAGTCGACCACAGTGCCTCTCACGATAGCATTGCCCGCGGCTGCAGCCATCGAGGTGAGCAGCATCAGCAATGCCAAGAGCTTGAATCTCAGTTTCATTTCAATGATATTCTATATGGTTGGTTTTATTTCGCCGGGAGGGTGGAGAGAAAGGGGGTGTTAAAGATGTCTCAAAATTACAAATTTTTTTTAATTCCTCGGTTTTCCCCGACTTCAATCTCTTGATTTTCCTTGCAAGATGACATTACACGCCGGCCGCCACACGCCTCACCTTGGCCGAGAGCATTCCGTGGCCTATGCGGCAGTAGAGGCATTTGCGCTCCATGCAGTAGCGGCGGCGCAGCTGCAGCAGGGCCTGCGACGTGAAGGCATCCCTGATCTTCACCCCGGCGCGCTCAAAGGGCTCGATGACGCTGTTGCGCTCGCCCGGCAGCTCCTGAAGAAAGTCAACGGCCTTCTGAACCATGTCGGGCATGTCGCGCGAGGTGGCATAGGCGTGCATCAGCGGCACCACGGCATTGATAGCCATCGAGCGACACGACGTGAGGCTCAGCGCCGAGGGTGCCGGCGGCGAGGGGGCGTTGAATGTGTAGTGGTTCTGCCAGTAGGGGGAGAGNGTGGGTGAGAATACCTCACACGCCTCCTTGACACTCTCCACATTGATGAGCGTGGAGAGCAGCCGGTAGCCGCCGTGGATTATGGCGGCNAGAGTGGCTATGCGGCGGTGAGGAAAGTTGGGGGGCCTCATCCGCGCCATCTTCCAGCCGAGCGATTCAGGTTTTCTGAGGCCGAACTTATGGGCCATGAAGGCATATTCGCGTTTGAGCGACTCAACATAAGGGTCGGCCGCGGGGGCATCGTCGAGCAGACCGCTCTGGCCGAACAATATCGCTTCGAGCGAGAAGAGCGAGTCGGCATGTTTGCTCAGAAAGTTGAGCGGCGTGGCGAGGGCGAGGCGCTCGAAGGGCTCGCTGTTGGTCGAGAAGCCGAGACAGCGGGCCACGGTGATATAGGCCGCACTGTCCCAGTCGTTGGTGAATTTTTCGGTGAGGGCGAGTATGCGGTCAGATTTCTCATAGAGGCGCTCGTAGGCGAGCGCGGTAAGCCATCCGGTGAGCTTCACCGGCTCATATTCCCTGATGCGGGCCATGCAGGGGAGGTCGCGGTCGGCGCGCTCCACCAGGCCGCGGTAATGGTTATAGAACTCGGGCTCACATTCCATCACCATCTGAGGTATCTCCTCGCCGTTGCCCCGGGTCACGCGGGTGTCGTCGCGGTCTACGACATGGAGAATCACCGAGTCATAGGCCTTGTCGGTGTCGTGGTGGTGACGATACCAGTCGGAGGCCCTGACATGTATCTCTATGTTGCCCACCCATAGCCGGTTGTCGATTTCCACCTTGGCGTTGAAGAAGTCGGGGCCGGCGTCGCGGTTGAGCATACCGGGGTCGATCACCACCACCCTCCGGCCGTCGACGGTGTGCATGAAACGCTGTGGCCATAGTCGGTGCTGCCACACATATTGCATAAGGTTTTCCATCTGCCGACGGGGTGGGGGGGGGGTGATTAGCGGTGAGAAACCCGGCTGAGCGGGGAAATCAGTATTTGTGGCCGGGGCCTTCGATTTCGGTGGGGGTGAGAGGAGCGCGGTCCATCTTATACCACACACACACTATGTAGGCTATCACCGGCACGATGAGTATGCTCACCCAGGTCATGGTCTTGAGTGTGAAGAGGGTCGACGAGCTGTTGGCGATGGTGAGCGAGCTCTGATAGTCGAGCAGCGAGGGATAGTAGGCGGTGTTGCCGTAGCCGGCCACCCAGAAGAGGCTCAGCACCACGAGCACGGTGCCTATGCCCGACCACCATATGCCGCTGATGTTGCGCTTGCGGAAGGCGCCGATGATAATGGCATAGACCACCATCAGGGTNCCGATAAGGAAAGCNGCGGAGGCCCACCACATGGAGAGGAAGTTGTGGAGGTAGATGTTGGGTTCGTAGACAAAGGTGTTGAGGGCCATGGCGCCTTTGCCACCCTCAACGGCGCGGTAGCCGCCGGCGGTGAGGAGCAGCGCCACGAAGATGAGGAAGAACACCACGAATATCACACCGTTGACAAGCACCGACCTGCGGTTTCGGTCGCTGAGCGACGCGTCTTCAGAGATGTTGTTGAGGAAGTAGAGCGAGGCCTGGGTGCGGGCGAGGAAGAGCACAGCGAAGCCGAGCACGAGGTTTTTCCAGCACACTATGGCTTCGAGGCCGCGGGTGGGAGCCCAGCGCGAAATCACGGGAGAGGCGCTGTCGAGAATGTTGACCTTGTTGACGGTAAACTCGGCGCCGAAAAACATCATCGCCACGGCCACGCCGAGCAGGATGGTGCCCAGACAGCCGTTGACAAACAGAAACACGTCATAGGTCGACGAGCCGTAGAGGTTGCCCGGCTTGCGGCGGTATTCATAGCTCACCGCCTGAATCACGAAGCTGAACAATATCAGCATCCAGAGCACATAGGCGCCGCCGAAGCTGGTGGAATAGAACAGCGGGAAAGAGGCGAAAAACGCGCCGCCAAACACCACGAGTGTCGTAAACGTAAGTTCCCATTTCCGCCCCAGCGAGTTGATCATCAATGAGCGACGGAGCGAATCTTTTTGNCTCAGCAACATTGTCTGTCCGCCCTGAACAAAGAGCATAAACACGAGAACAGCGCCGAGCACCGAAATCAGCAGCCACCAGTAGGCCTGAAGATATTGTAGTTCCATATATAGGTCGTTTTAAGAGGATTGGGTTGATGGGTGGAGAGAGTTATTTCTTGGCGGCGGGAGTGTCAAATCCCTGACGGATGCGCTTCACCATGATGCACATTTCAGCGGCGAGAAGGCCGGTAAACACCACGGCAAACATCCAGAAGGTTGTCACCACGCTCGACACGGTAATGTCGCTGATGGCGGCTGAGGCGGGCATGATATCCTGGATAATCCAGGGCTGACGGCCCACCTCGGCGGTGATCCAGCCCGCTTCGGAGCATATCCACACCACAGCTATCGAGAGGATAGCCACCCACTGAAGCCATGACTTCGAGAAGAGGGTCTGACGGCGGTAGACGGCCCACAGCGCAAAGAGCAGGAACAGCAGCAGATAGCCGCCTGCCAACACCATGATGTGGAAGCTGTAGAAGGTGATGGCCACGGGNGGCACGGCCTCTTCGGCCGAGTTGAGATAGCCGTAGCCGAAGTCGGCATAGTTGGCNTTGATTTCGGCGGCGGCGCTCTCCATAGCGGCCTCATCGCCGGCGGTATAGGCGGCGTCGAAGCGTCTCAGCGCCTCATGCGACAGTTTACCGCGCTCCATGCGCTCGGCATAGGAAGCTGTTTTGACCGTTTCACCCTCGGGGGTTTTCTCCACGCCGTCGATAAGGTCGTTGATGCCAGGCACAAAGCTGTCGAACTTATGGTTGGCCAGGAATGACAATCCTTTGGGAATGGCGATTTTAAAGAGATAGGGATCAGCGTCGTTGGTCACGGTTTTCTCGGGGTTGAGTATGCCGAAGGCCACGATTTCCTGACCGCACGAGCCTTCATAGAGGCCCTCCATGGCGGCAAGTTTCATCGGCTGGTAGCGGGCCACATCAATAGCCGAGCCGTCGCCGCCCCAAAGGGTCACCAACATGCCGACTACACCTACCCATGAGCCGACCTTGATCGACTTGAGGGCTNCGTCGCGGTGACGGTTGCGCATCAGCANCCAGCAGCTCACGCCGATGACAAACACACCCGANANGGTCCAGCCNCTCCACACGGTGNGGATAATCTTATGAATGGCCACNGGGCTGANGGCCACGTCGGTAAACGACACCATGACGTTTCTCATCTGAGCGGGGTCGAACTCCATGCCGGCGGGATATTGCATCCACGCGTTGGCCACGAGAATCCAGATAGCCGAAATCGAAGCGCCGAGCGCCGTGAGCCATGTCGAGGCGAGGTGGAAGCGGGGGCTGACCTTCTGCCAACCGAAAAACATCACCGCTATGAATGTGGCCTCCATAAAGAAAGCCAATATGCCCTCGATGGCGAGCGGGGCGCCGAAGATGTCGCCCACAAACCATGAATAGTTGCTCCAGTTGGTTCCGAACTCAAATTCGAGTATTATGCCGGTAGCCACGCCGATGGCAAAGTTGATGCCGAAGAGCGACATCCAGAATTTGGTTATCCTGAGCCACTCTGCCGAGCGGGTGCGGTAGTAGATAGTCTCCATTATGCCAACAATCACGGAAAGTCCCAGTGTGAGCGGCACAAAGAGCCAGTGATACATGGCTGTGAGAGCAAACTGCGCTCTCGACCAGTCAACAACACTCATTAAATCATTCATGGTTGTAGAATTATTGAAGGGTTTTGATTATTTCTCAATTATTGTTTGAGCGGCTCACCAGAGTGGTTCTCACGGCATTGGCCCTTTCACCGTCGTTGTCGTAATTGCTTTCGAGCAGGTCGGGAAAGAAAAAGAGTTTCAGCACTCCGAACATTATCAGCAGCTTGACCGCGATGAGCGCCCACAGCTTCTTGCCGAGGGTCATTTCCCGGAATCCGTCATAATAGAGATGAAAGGCTCTGTTGAGGAAGCTGCTCATTGTTCAGAATTTAGGCTCGCAGGCGATAAGGGGAATTATCGCTTCGGGATTATAGATAATGTGGTCGGCATGATTGTCGCGCAGCTCGCTCACGGGGCGGAATCCCCAGGTCACTCCCACGCTCTCCACACATGCCCTCCGGGCTGTCTCCATATCCACGCCCGAGTCGCCCACATAGAGCACATCGGCCTTGGGAGTGGGGCAGAGCGACAGTATGTTGAACACTATCGAGGGGTCGGGCTTGGAGGGAATCCCCTCGCGATGGCCCTCGATGGCGCTCCACTCTATCTCGGGGAAACACTTGTCGATGAGCGCGCTGACCGCCTCCTGATATTTGTTTGAAGCCACAGCCACGCTCACCCCCATCAGATTCAGGTCTTTGAGCAGATCGGTTATGCCGGGATAGGGCTTGGTATAGTCGGTGAGGTGTTGCGAATAATATTCCTTAAAGTTGTGGCGCACCTTCTCGATCACCGCCAGCGACCGGCACTCCTCGGGCAAAGCTCTCTCTATGAGCTTCGACACTCCGTTGCCCACCATCATGTTATAGCTCTCGAGGCTATGGGTGGGATAGCCGCACTGCTCAAGGGCATGGTTGGTGGCCCTGCCGAGATCTTCGATAGTGTTGAGCAATGTGCCGTCGAGGTCGAATATCACTAACTTTTTCATAGGCTATGAGATTGGATTTTGCAAAGTTATATAAAAATTCATGATTTTTCACACACAGCTATTATTATTTTTGCCGCCTATGAGTCATTTAGCAGTCATTTGGCCGCCATTTTGCGGGGCGGGGAAGCTTTTTTTCAACAATTGCGCGAGGGCGAGAACTTTTAGGGTGTGCCGGATGTTTATAATGTGAAAGCCTTTGATAAGGCCTCCCTCCAAAATTCAATTTCTAATACTATAAACCTCTAATTCAAGTATATTATGAGCGAATTTAACGATATTATCAATCAGACCAAACCTACTTTGGTTGATTTCTTCGCCACCTGGTGCGGCCCCTGTAAAATGCAGTCGCCTATCCTCGAACAAGTGAAAAACACTCTTGGCGACACAGTAAACATTATCAAGATCGATGTTGACCGCAACCCCGAACTTGCCGAACGCTACACCATCAAGTCGGTTCCTACCCTGATAGTGTTCAAGCAGGGCGAAGCCCTCTGGCGTGGCTACGGTGTTCATCAGGCCGATCAGCTCGAAGCCAAGCTCAGAGAGCATATTGGCTGATTTACAATCAACTGACACTGACAAACAAGGAGTAAATTTTTTAACTCTTTTTCTCTGAATAAATCCTACGGTGAGACACCGGTGTGAACAGCTCTTTTGGAGTCATTCACACCGGTGTCTGTTTTTTATCGGTATGTG
>WFLX010233084.1_pt1 | contig 16236 bp, 12 predicted proteins | sample 4967041 | NCBI WGS metagenome assembly WFLX01 (sample SAMN12857096, study PRJNA449069) | gut metagenome | isolation source: stool from male and female vole | host: Microtus ochrogaster | place: USA:Florida | collected 2017 | reverse complement strand
GGAAAGTGCTGTTATCGTAGCGGGGAAAAAAAAGATTTTGAGAATCAAATTCATGCAGAGTTGGCCGCAGGGCCAACTCCTCTTTTCTGGGATAGGAAAGTGCTGTAATCGCAGCGGGGAAAAACAAGAATTTGAGAATCAAATTCTTGCAGAGTTGGCCGCAGGGCCAACTCCTACTGTCGATATTTCCGCACAGCAAACATGCACAGCAGTGTCTGTACCATCTGACTCATGATCAGTCCGAACAGATAGCCGTGTATGCCGAAAATCGGAATTGCAAAGAATACAAAGCCCAGCCTTACCAGCAGGCTGATCATACTGTAAACGAAAGTGAGGCCGGTTTTTCCAAGACCGTTTAAGATACTGTTTAAGGTGCTGGCAATGTACATCAGCGGACACAAAAAGCTGAGCACAAGGATAAAATTTCCGGCAAGAGAACTCTGATAAAGCAGATTCCCCAGAAATTTGCCGAAGAGGAGAAACAGGGTGGTAAAGAGGATACCCAGCCCAAATCCGTAGGAAATGGATTTGTTGATGGCCTTTCGAATGGTCCCTTTATTGTCGGCGGCATCCGCTTCGGACACAATTGGCAGCAGCAGGACACAGATGGAGTTGGTGATTGCACCTGGGAAAAAAATAAGGGGCAGAGCCATGCCGGTCAGCACACCGTAAACGCTTAGAGAGGTGGCATTGTCATAGCCGTAGCTCATCAGCCTGTTGGGAATGTAGATTGCTTCAATACTCTGCAGGAAATTAATGATCACGCGGTTTAAGGATAAAGGCACAGCGAGGGTAAGAAGCCTCCTGGATGCTCTGCAAAAGCTGGATACATTGACGGTAAGCAGAGAACCGTAGTCTTTGGGCAGCACATGGTAAAAGTGTGCCCGCACTGCAATCAGAGAGACAAGCATGGAGGCGCTTTCTCCAATCACGAGCCCCACTACGGCAAAGCTAATGGTGGGAGTCATTCCATGCTTCAGGCAAAAATAGTAGATGATATAAACACTGCCTACCCGGATGATTTGTTCCGAAAGCTGACAGATGGCGGGAACGGAGGTCTTCCGAATGCCGTAAAAATAACCGTTGATGCAGGAGTGGACAGTAGCCATGGGAATGGACAGGGCTATAATACGCAGAAGAGGGGCGGTTCTTGCCTCTAGGAGAAAAGAAACAGCAATCTCATCCGCGAAGCAGTAAATTCCCACGGTACACAGGACGGAGACCACCATAGACAACACAAAACCGGTGAACAAATGCAGGGCGGAGGAGCGGTAATCCTTGGAAATGGTCTCCCCTGCCACATATTTTGAGATAGCAGTCTGCATACCTGCAACTGTTATAGAAAAAGAAAGCGCAAGCACCGGAGAAATAAGCTGATAGATTCCCATGCCCTCTGCACCGAACAGGCGGGAGAGAAAAATCCGGTAAAAGAAACCGATAAAACGACTGACAAAGCCGGTAATGGTGAGAATAAGTGTACCTGTGATCAGGGGATTTTTGTGACGAAAAAGCTGCATGACAAACCGTCCGTAAGAAGTTATTGATAAATATATGCGTCAGGGAACATTGACAGAACAAACTGTCGGTGCTATAGTAAATATGCCAAAACCTAGTAAATTGATAGGAATAAAATATAGGAGAACAACCATATGGATCATTTGATTTATTTAGATCATGCGGCAACCACCGGATGTACGGCTGGTGTGGTGGAAGCAATGCTGCCGTATTTTTCGGAGCACTACGGAAACCCCAGCAGTATTTACCGGCTGGGAGCGGAGAGCAAAAAGGCAATTACCGAGGCACGCAGAACCATTGCAGAAAGTCTTCATGCGGACGCTTCCGAGATCTATTTTACGGCGGGAGGCTCCGAGGCGGATAACTGGGCTCTGATTGCGGTGGCGGAGGCATATAGCGACAAGGGAAAACACATCATCACCTCCAAAATCGAACATCATGCAGTGCTTCACACCTGTGAATATCTGCAAAAGAAGGGCTTTCAGATTACTTATATTGATGTAGACGAAGATGGAATTTTAAAACTGGACGAATTGGAAAAAGCCATCCGTCCGGATACCATACTAATCTCCGTGATGTTTGCTAATAATGAGATCGGAACCATACAGCCCATTGCCGAGATTGGGAAGCTGGCAAAGGAGCGGGGAATCCTGTTCCATACAGATGCGGTGCAAGCATACGGACATTTTCCCATTGACGTAGAGGAGCTTTCTATCGATATGCTCAGCGCCAGCGGACATAAGCTTCATGGGCCCAAAGGGATAGGATTTCTTTACATCCGCAAAGGAGTTAAAATCCGTTCCTTCCTTCACGGAGGGGCACAGGAGAGAAAGCGTCGCGCCGGAACCGAGAATGTTCCGGGGATTGTAGGTTTTGGAGCGGCGGTAAAGGAAGCCTTTGAAAATCTGGAGCAGAGAAGCGAAAAGGAAAGACAGCTTCGGGATTATCTGATTACTCAGATTGAGTCCCGGATACCTCATTGCCGTCTGAATGGAGACAGACAGAAACGCTTGCCTGGGAACGTGAATTTCAGTTTCCGGTTTATCGAAGGAGAATCCCTGCTGATCATGCTGGATATGAAAAAGATCTGTGCATCCAGCGGTTCCGCATGTACCTCCGGCTCGCTGGACCCTTCTCATGTACTATTGGCTATCGGCCTTCCCCATGAGATTGCTCACGGCTCACTAAGACTTACCTTAAGCTGGGNGAATACCATGGNAGAGATGGANTATGTGGTGGAAGCAATTGCGGNGATCGTGGAGAANCTNCGAAAGANGNNGCCTCTTTANGAGGNNTNTGNCANAAAGCAGNATGCGGAAGGGAAGGAGAAGACAAATGTATAGTGAAAAAGTAATGGATCATTTTACCAATCCCAGAAACATGGGTGAGATCGAAAACGCCAGCGGTGTGGGAACTGTGGGAAATGCCAAATGCGGAGATATTATGCGGATCTACCTTGACATCGATGAAAATCAGGTGATCCGGGAATGTAAATTTAAGACCTTTGGCTGCGGGGCGGCGGTGGCAACTAGCAGCATGGCAACGGAGCTGGTGAAGGGAAAGACTGTAAATGAAGCTCTTGCCGTTACCAACAAAGCAGTGATGGAAGCCCTGGACGGACTTCCACCGGTAAAAGTGCATTGTTCTCTTTTGGCGGAAGAGGCCATTCATGCGGCATTGTGGGATTATGCGCAGAAAAACGGCATTGAGATTCCAGGTCTTGAAAAGCCCAAAGCGGATATTCACGAGGACGAAGAAGAGGAAGAATACTGATGAAAAAAAGGGTTGTGGTAGGCATGTCAGGAGGCGTGGATTCCTCCGTGGCTGCCTGCCTTTTGAAGCAGCAGGGCTATGAGGTCATCGGTGTGACCATGCAGATCTGGCGGGATGAGAAACCGGAGCAGACGGAAGAAAACGGCGGATGCTGCGGACTGACGGCGGTGGAGGATGCAAGACATGTTGCACAGGTTTTGGATATTCCTCATTATGTGATGAACTTTAAGCAGGAATTTCAACAGCATGTGGTGGATTATTTTATAGAAGAATACCTGCAGGGTAGGACACCCAATCCCTGTATTGCCTGTAATCGGTATGTGAAATGGGAATCCCTGCTTCGGCGCAGTATGGAAATCGGCGCGGACTATATCGCAACAGGCCATTATGCGCGGGTAGAACAACTTCCAAACAGCAGATATGCTATCCGCAATTCCGTGACAGCCCTGAAGGATCAGACCTATGCATTATACAATCTGACTCAGTTTCAGCTGGCGCACACGTTGATGCCGGTGGGGGAGTATTCCAAGGAGGAGATCCGTCAGATTGCAGGAGAGATGAAGCTTCCTGTAGCGAATAAAGCAGACAGTCAGGATATCTGCTTTGTACCTGACGGAGATTACGCTGCATTTATTGAGCGGGAAGCGCCCGGGCGGACTTACGGGGAGGGAAATTTCGTTACGGAAGACGGCGAAATTTTGGGCAGGCATAAAGGAATTACGCACTATACTGTGGGACAGAGAAAGGGACTTGGTTTATCCTTAGGTCACCCGGTATTTGTGTCCCGGCTCATTCCGGAAACCAATGAGGTGGTGATCGGGGAAGAAGAGGCGGTATTTCACAAGACACTGCTATGCGATCAATTGAATTTTATGGGAATGGAAAGCCTTCCGGAGCCCAGAAGAGTGTGGGCAAAGGTACGTTATGCCCATAAAGGAGAATGGTGCGAAATCAGAATGGATGGTGAAGAAAGAATCCGCTGTGAGTTTGAAAAGCCCGTCCGGGCAATTACGCCGGGACAGGCAGTGGTTTTTTATGATGGAGAATATGTTCTTGGCGGCGGAACTATTCTGTGAAAATGCAGACCGGCATGCACAGCAGTTCCGTTTCTGATCCGCTTGACAAGACTTTATTACAATGTGTGGAATAATTTATTACAGCCTGTGGAATTCCGGAACCCTTTTTTCGAAGGTGGTATAATACCGGAAGCCGCAGGCTTTCAGTATGTCCCCGGCACGGTCAAAGGAGCGGCAGATGGAAGACGGATCGTGGGCATCGGAGCCGATGGTGATCACCTCGCCGCCAAGCTCCCGATAGCGCTTCAGGATATCGGTGCAGGGGTTTAAATCTTTTAAATGATAACCGACGGCGCCGGTATTCAGTTCGATTCCCTTTTCTTTTTCAAGCAAAGTCTCCAAAATTNGATCCAAAACATCCTGATATTTTTCATAACTGTAATCGGCATCCTTTGATTTCCCATACCTGACCACATAATCCAGATGGCCGTAAACATCAAAATTGCCGAAAGCGTCCAGACAGTCCGGGATAGAAGAAAAATATTCCCGGTATGCCTCCTCATCGGAGCGTCCTTCGTAAAAAGAGGGATAATAAGGGTCTTTTCCGTTGCAAAGATGAGAGGAAGCGATGATAAAGTCAAAATCATAGCTTTTGGCATAGACGGCAAGCTCCCGCCGAAGATGCGGCTGGATGCCCAGCTCCACGCCAAACAAGATCCGGATCTGACCGGCATATTTTTCTTTTAACCGGATCAGCTCATAAAGATAAGAATCGGTATTCAGCTCAAACATACCCGATTCCTCCGGTTTGGTATAAGGGAAATCCATATCCATATGTTCCGTAAAACACATGGTGGACAGACCAAGGGAAATTCCCTTTAAAATCATATCTTCCATAGGGGTATCCGAATCCCCGGAAAAGGAAGAGTGTAAATGATAATCTGCTTTAATTGACATAAGCCGCCTCATTTCTGTTACTATCTGCAACCTGTTTCCTGTTTTGCCATTACAGTTTAAAAGATCGTAAGAAAAAAAGCAATTATTTTTCATTTACATCTTGAACTTTCTGGACAAATTAGGTAAAATAATCCTGCTGATAAAATTTTGTCAATCTCTATTTTGGGGCAGTTGACAGAATCATTATAAAACAATAAATCATTTTTAGGAGGAAACTAAAATGGCAGTAAGAGTAGCAATCAATGGTTTTGGCCGTATTGGTCGTCTTGCATTCAGACAGATGTTCGATGCAGAAGGATATGAAGTAGTAGCAATCAACGACTTGACAAGTCCTGAGATGCTGGCACATCTGTTAAAGTATGACACAGCACAGGGTAAGTACAAATATGCTGACAGCGTATCTTACGGAGATGATTCCATCACTGTTAATGGAAAGACCATCACAATCTACAAAGAAGCAGACGCTTCCAAGCTTCCTTGGGGCGAATTAAAGGTAGACGTTGTTCTTGAGTGTACAGGCTTCTATACCTCTAAGGAAAAAGCAAGCGCACACATCACAGCAGGCGCTCGTAAGGTTGTTATCTCTGCACCTGCAGGAAATGATCTTCCTACTATCGTTTACAACGTTAACCATCAGACACTGAAGGCTGAAGATACCGTTATTTCTGCAGCTTCCTGTACAACAAACTGCTTAGCTCCTATGGCTAAGGCTTTAAATGACCTTGCTCCTATCAAGAGCGGTATCATGACAACAGTTCATGCTTACACAGGCGATCAGATGATTCTTGACGGACCTCAGAGAAAGGGCGACAAGAGAAGAAGCCGTGCAGGCGCTCAGAACATCGTTCCCAACTCAACAGGTGCAGCTAAGGCAATCGGCCTTGTTATCCCTGAACTGAACGGCAAGCTGATCGGTTCCGCACAGCGTGTTCCTACTCCTACAGGTTCTACAACAATCCTCGTAGCAGTTGTTGAAGGAAACGTTACCAAGGATCAGATCAACGAGGCTATGAAGGCTGCTTCTACCGAGTCCTTCGGATACAACACAGACGAGATCGTATCCTCTGACGTAATCGGAAGCACCTATGGTTCTATCTTCGATGCTACACAGACAATGGTAGCTCCTATGGATGACGGAAATACACAGGTACAGGTTGTTTCCTGGTATGACAATGAGAATTCTTACACAAGCCAGATGGTAAGAACAATCAAATACTTCTCAGAGCTCGCATAATAGACATTCGCCAGGGCGAATGCAGCATCGGAGAATTTAAAGACCTTTAAGGGTCCGGTCTTATGGACCGGACCCCTTTTTAACATAAGGACGGCTCGCGAAGCGAGCAGGCCGTTGTATGCGCAGGGGTGCATAATGATTATTGTTGCTTAGCAGCATGCACCCCGCGCAACGAGTAGGGAAATAATATTCCCTGCTCGATCTAAATAATAATTAGGAGGGTTTAATCATGGGATTAAATAAGAAATCAGTTGATGACATTAACGTAGCAGGAAAGCGCGTGCTGGTAAGATGTGACTTTAACGTACCTCTTAAGGGCGGCGAGATCACAGACGAGACCCGTATTGTTGCGGCGCTTCCTACAATCAATAAATTACTTGCAGACGGCGGCAAGGTAATCCTTTGCTCCCACCTTGGCAAAGTAAAGAACGGACCTAACGAGGGCGAATCCTTAGCACCGGTAGCTAAGAGACTTTCCGAGAAGCTTGGCAAGGAAGTAAACTTTGTTGCTGATTACAACGTAACCGGCGAAGCAGCTACCGCAGCAGTAGAAGCTATGAAGGAAGGCGATGTTGTTCTTCTTCAGAATACCCGTTTCCGCGGCTCCGAAGAGACCAAAAACGGCGAAGCATTCTCCAAAGAACTGGCTGATCTGTGTGATGTTTATGTATGTGATGCATTTGGTTCTTCCCACAGAGCACATGCTTCCGTAGCAGGCGTTACCGACGTTGTTCGTGCAAAAGGCGGCGAGTGCGCAGTTGGTTATTTGATGCAGAAAGAAATTGACTTCCTGGGCAATGCAGTTGAAAATCCGGTAAGACCTTTTGTTGCAATTCTTGGCGGCGCTAAGGTTGCAGATAAGCTGAATGTTATCAATAACCTCCTTGAGAAGTGTGATACACTGATCATCGGCGGCGGTATGGCATTTACCTTCTTAAAGGCAAAAGGCTATGAAGTTGGAAACTCTCTGGTAGATTTAGAGAAGATTGATTACTGTAAAGAAATGATGGAAAAGGCAGAAAAGCTTGGCAAGAAGCTCCTTCTTCCCGTTGACACCACCATTGCAGCAGCATTCCCGAATCCTATTGACGCAGAGATCGAAGTATCTGTTGTAGATGCAGATAAGATTCCGGCAGATATGGAAGGCCTTGATATCGGCGATAAGACAGCAGAGCTTTATGCAGATGCTGTGAAGTCCGCTAAGACCGTTGTATGGAACGGACCTATGGGCGTATTCGAGAACCCGATCCTTGCAAANGGAACCATTGCAGTAGCANANGCNNTNGCNGNNACCGATGCAACTACNATNATCGGNGGCGGCGATTCCGCAGCAGCAGTNAANCANCTTGGATTTGCTGANAAGATGAGCCACATTTCNACAGGCGGCGGNGCNTCNNTNGANTTCNTGGAAGGCAAGGAACTGCCGGGCGTTGTTGCAGCAGATGACAAATAAGATTTCACGTGTTTTAATGGCAGTTGGCATTAGTTTTTGCCTCCTGGGTGCAATGTATATGATGTATATTGCAGTTGTCAAATGGACAATAGCAACAATAGAGGCCTCAGGGGCAAAAACGATGACGGTTGCTGGTGTGGTATCGCTTACAGAGGGCGAGGTCATACGTGCAGATGATGAATGTACGATCATTCAATACTATAGCGAATGGGATGGAACAGATTATAAGAAGGTCATAGCTCATGCCAATACAGATTATTCTGTAAACAGCAAAGTTCCTGTTGTAGATGTTCTTGGAATGGGTCCCGGCAGTTGTCTGGTGGCAGGCTCTTATAAGAAACACATACTGTTTTTGAGTATGATGGCATTTATCCTGTTTGCTTTAGGATTCATTTTATATTTGAAAAGGAAGGAAATAGACAAATGGCAAGAAGAAAAATCGTAGCTGGTAACTGGAAGATGAATATGACNCCCAGNCAGGCAGTNGCTTTATGTGNNGANTTAAAGGATTTAGTNAAATCNGANGANGTNGATGTTGTTTACTGCGTACCCGCANTTGATATTGTTCCTGTAGTNGAGGCAGTNAAGGGAACCAANGTTGAGGTTGGTGCAGANAATATGTANTTNGANGAGAAGGGNGCATACACNGGNGAAATNTCCGCAGCAATGCTNGTAGANGCAGGNGTTAAGTATGTGATTATCGGTCACTCCGAGAGACGTGATTACTTCAAAGAGGATGATGCTCTTCTTAATAAGAAGGTAAAGAAAGCTCTGGAAGCTGGACTTACACCGATTCTTTGCTGTGGTGAGACACTTGAGCAGAGAGAAATGGGCATTACTCTTGACTGGATCCGTATGCAGATCAAGTCCGATCTGGTTGGCGTAACCGCAGAGCAGGTTGCTTCCATGGTTATCGCATATGAGCCGATCTGGGCAATCGGAACCGGCAAGACAGCTACCACCGAGCAGGCTCAGGAAGTATGTAAAGCAATCCGTGACTGCATCGCAGAAGTTTATGATGCAGCAACCGCAGAGGCAGTTCGTATTCAGTACGGCGGCTCCGTAAATGCAGCAAATGCAGCAGAACTGTTTGCACAGCCCGACATTGACGGCGGACTGGTAGGCGGCGCTTCCTTAAAGGCTGACTTCGGGAAGATCGTGAACTATTAATTTGCTCCGCAAATGAATAGTCATNAATTATTAATTTGCTTCTAAAATTAGATAGTTAATAAGTACAGTANAAAGGGGNATCAAGGAAAATGAATTTCCTNGATATCCCTTNTTGAGGTTTTTNGTATGCATATAAATAGNCGGAGGTTGATGTTAAAAATGGAAGAGTTGTTCCTGTTAGTGAGACCTTAGCTGATTTAAGAAAAATGCTGAAGAATGGTGCAAATAGTTTCAAATAACATATTGACATTTCGTTTATATATGATACGATATAGAAAAGCATATTTTCAATAAGCAAATCCAACAAATCTAAGATGTAATACACATTCTAAAGTTTCAGAAAATCCATGCTTTTATCCCTATTAACTCATTTGAAAGCAGGAGGATCTGAAGCGGTTCTCCTGCAACAGCAGATTGTTTTGAAAGGTGATTTCAAGACGACTGCTTAATCAACTATCAGGAGGAAACTGAATGAGAGAAACGTACTATCAACTTAATCAGAAAGACACCATATTCCGCAGGCTGTTTATGGAAAAGAAGAATGCATTGGATTTGTACAATGCGATTAACAAGACAGCGCATACAGATGTGGATAAGCTGGAAATCACGACACTGGAAGATAGCATTTACATGAAGTTTAAAAATGATGTATCCTTTGTGTTTGACTTTGAGCTTATGTTGTATGAGCACCAGTCCACGGTAAATCCGAATATGCCTCTTCGGGATCTGATCTATGTTACAGATCTGCTGAGAGGGAGAATAAGTACGGATGACCTGTACAGAACAAGCCGTATTAAGCTGCCGGTACCGAGATTTGTTGTTTTTTATAATGGAACGACTCCACAGCCGGAAGAGCAGATTTTGAGATTATCAGATGCCTATGAGAAAAGGACAGGTGAACCGGAACTGGAGCTTACAGTGAAAGTATATAATGTTAATCTGGGGCATAGTTCGGAATTGTTAGAATCGTGCAGTTTGTTAAAGGAATATGCGCAGTATGTAGAACAAGTCAGAGAATATACGGCAAAGGGACTGCCTTTTGCTGAGGCAGTAGAACAGACAATTGATGACTGCATTCGTAATGGAATACTGGCAGATTTTCTATCCAAGAATCGAGCGGAGGCAACAGCAGTGTGTATTTATGAGTATAATGAAGAATTGCATTTGAAGAATGTGCGTATGGAAGGAATGCAACAGGGAATGCAACAGGGTGAAGAGCAAAAGCTGATTGAACTGGTTTGCCGTAAAGTAAGGAAAGGCAAAGCCCTTCCGGTCATAGCGGAAGAACTGGAAGAGGAGATATCAGTTGTTTCCCCAATATATGATGCCGTACTGGAAAGTGCACCCGAATATGACTGTGGTGAGATATATGCACGTTTACATGGTGGCAATGAATAATTTCACCTTCTTTATAGAATTTTAATTTCGTGTCTAACCTGAGATATGATACAGTAAATCTAACGGGAACACTTCTGTTCCCATCAACCAGTTTGAGCATCAAACAATCAGAACGTTCGAACGGCATATCGCCGGAACATTCAATTCGAGACAACTAAAGCTGATCATGAAGTATACAGGTCAATAAGGAAGAGGAGATAATTAAATTGAAAAATGTATACTCTGTAATATTTACACAACTAGAGGATAATAAGGAAACTGTACTTGTAGAAATTCCAGACTGGAGCATTATGACAGAAGGCTGCGGAATGGCAGATGCTATGTATATGGCAAGGGATGTTTTCACTGGCAGATGTTGATTTTACAGAGTATCGCCGTAGGACAGACAATAAGACTGTACGCAGGAATGTCACAATCCCGAGTTGGTTGAATCAGGAGGCGGAAAAGGCGCATGTTAATGTATCAAGAGTTTTACAGGAAGCTTTAATGGCTAAACTAAATGTTTCAAGATGAAGAAGCCCAAATTCATGAAGCCTTATACGTAAACTTTTGCAAGACCGAAAGCGAAATTTTAATGTAGTTAACATTGTAGTTAACATAATAATACTGGTAGAATTCAGCTCTCGGACACCTATAATGGGTGCCCGGGATATTTTTGTGCAACTTTTAAAAATTAACAAATTTTAACATCATTTTAAGCTACATTTTTTGGTCAATCCGACAAAAAATTAATTTTCTATTAACAGCCCCTTGAATAAATAGTACAAACGTACTAGAATGGATTATAAGAAAAAATAGGGTAATTATGGCCTAAATAATAGAACAAGTAGTTTAAAAACCAGTATTAAAAAAGTAGTGGGGTGTGACTATGAAAGAGATCAAAAGAAGTACAAAAATCCATTTATTGAAGTCAGGAGCATGCATTTTAGTGGCATTGGTTTTGATAATCAATACCGTATTTCTGTATGCGAATAATGACGGGGAAGAGTCGGCAGATCCTTCGCCTTCGGTTACACAGACTGATACAGTAGATCAGCCGGATGGAGAAGAAACGAAGGATACGGCGGAAGTGCCAGCAGATGTGCCACAGGCAGATGTGCCGCAGGCTGATCCTGCACCGGATAATTCAGATTCGACTCCCGAAGAGTTGACGACACCTGAGTCCCCAGATGCGGGAACAAGTGATGCTCCGTCTTTGGAAGAATCAGAGACACCTGCGCCCGCCGATGAGGGTGCACCTTTGCCAGAAGAAACACCGAGCATAGAGCCAAGCGTTTCGCCCAGCGCAACACCCACACCTACAGAAGAACCCAAAGAGGGAACAATTTCAATACTGGCTGTAGAAGAAGGTCTTCCGGCAGGAATTTCTAATGTTATTATGGCGTTATCCGGCGGCAGTCTTCCGGAAGGTTATAAGTTGTATGTAGGAAGCAGTAATACAGACTTCAGCTCTTATAAGAAAACAATGGAAGAGAGCTTGTGGAATGTTATAGATGATAAAGCCTTAGAAATACATATAAACGATGAAAATGGTAATGAAACAGCAATCCCTGATGGCGCAGTAGCAACGGTTACGGTTGATTTTGGTGTGCCTGCTTTTAAGGGACAGGTTGATGAGAATACCCAGTATATTGTGCTGCATAAATTATCAACAGGTATTGAGCCGGTTGAGTGTAATTATGATGCAGATGCATCTGGACTTAAGAGTATTACGTTCACAACAGGTTCATTCAGTTCATTTGATATAGCTGCAGTTACAAACAATAATTCATATAACAAATTAAGCGAAGACAGCAATACTACATTTGATATAACTAAACCTATAGATTTAACTGATATAACTGTAAATAATTTGATAGATACAACAGTAACTTCTAATGGTCAGGATATAGCTGGTAATGACTATAATATTGGCACTTCATTTAAGCTGAATATGAGTTACGCGTTTGATGAAGCAATGCTGCAGTTGATAAAAGCAGCTCTCAAAGAATCTGAACAAGAGAGCGTAACATTCTATTATCAAATGCCTCCGGAGATAGTTGCAACTTTAAGCCAGAAAGTAAACGGCAGTTTGGAGACAAATGGCGGTACAGCCGGTACATACGAAATTAAAGAAGATGGGATGGTGCTTTTTAATGTAGATAGTACATTCCTCAAAGAAAAATCTGCTATTTCAGGTGCATTTGAATACTGGTTCCGCTTAAAGGAAGATGCAGTAGGAGATGGCGACAAAGTTGAAATTAAATTCCCTGGAACTCTTGATCCGACAGTTATTCATTTGAAAAAATCACATGTGAATGGCCAGAAGGAGGCTCGTTATGATAAAGAAACAGGTGAAATTACATTTACAATAACTTTAAAGAATGGGGATAGAGACAGTAAATCGGTAGCGATTGTTGATACGCCGCAATCAAATCTTGAGATTGACTATGATAGTATTAAAATTATAATGAAGAAAGATGGCGGAGAAGAATCGGTTACAAAAGAAGTAAAGAAGAATGAAGGTAATTTTTCTATAGATTTAGGTGATTTAAAAGCGAAAGAAGAAGTTACAATTACCTACACTGCGAAAATAAAAGACGCAACAAAAGATAATGGCTATGGGCAAATTGAAGGGATCGATAATAAGTTCTCTTGGTCTATTAATGGAACCAATGAGGGAGAGCAGTGGGCATGGCCTGGCGTAACTACTGAAAGGGTTGGTTCTAAATCAGGGTCAGTAGATGGTCAGAGAATTAAATGGACTGTTAAATTAAACGATGGCGGTATTAAGAGTGATGTATCAAATATGATATATACTGATAATATNAAATCTGAGAATCAGAAGTATGTGGAAGACCCCGCNTTAAAGGTTATTGATGAAAANTGGAAAGATGTCACAAATGATTGTGAAATTAATTTTAATGGGCAAAGTTTTANGGTTAAGCTTCCAAGTAATGCGGGTAAGCAGGGTTANCAAATAGTATACTATACAGAACCTAAAACTNCTTTAAATATTGGAGACTNAGTAAAAGTTAGCAACGAAGGTGAATTTGGCGGAAAGCCAATTCCGGGAGAAAGCTTAACCATCAATAGAAATTCTGAACTTGGACTGACCAAGACTCATTCTCCAATTGATTTGGAAACATTACAAATTAAGTGGACCTCAGAGATAACACCAGATGAGGATGGCTTATTGAATCCTGTATTTTATGATTATATAGGAAATTGGTGGAGAGGCGATGTGGATGATCCCGATGGATCTTGGAAAGAATGGAATGGAAGCGTTTTCGTTAAGGAGGGGCTGATAGTTACTTATGAGGATCGTGTACTTGAAGAAGGAAACGATTATGAAGTAACATATGAGTCGAAGTTTGGAGCTCAGGGAGATAACTATATGGTAATTACCTTTAAGGGAGGGAGTTATACAAGCCCGATTACCATAAGTTATATTACACAGGATAATGGAGAAAATGCACAAGAGGGCAAGGGGATTGACAATACTTGTCAGGTAAATGGTATCTATGTTAAAGACCGTGTATGGTATCAAAAGTCATCGGGTGAAGTAAAGACAGGTATATTTAAGAGTGGTAATGTCCACTATGATGAGCAAGGCAAATATTATTATGTTGATTGGACTATATGGGTAAATAGTGCAGGTGCATACACTACCGCTTCAGGTGTTGATGACTTAGGCGCAGATGAAGTAACCGTTATCGACACATTGCCAGAAGGTTTAGAGTATGTTGAAGGAAGTGCAGTTCTGGAAGGCTGGAATGATGATATAGGCCAAAGTGAAAAAATACATTCAGATCCTAATGATTGGAGATATAAACCTGATACAATAGATATTAAGAGAGAAGGTAATGTTTTGACTTTCTCAATAAAAAATGTGAGAAAGAAGCTGATTTATATTACTTTCAAAACCAAAATAACAAAGCTTGGAGAAAAACTTACCAATGTTGTTACATATAATCAAAATGGTAAAGAACTTGGCAAGGCAACAGGCGAAGCAATTGGCGCAGATGACCTCCTTACAAAAAAAAGTGAAGGAGTGGAAGTTAATAATACAGATCTATTAGAATATACAATTGAGGTTAATAAGAAAGGCATAAAATATTTTCCGGATTCAGATTCGTTGATTCTGGAAGATACCATACCGTCTAATGTAGAGTTAGTGAATGGAAGTATTACGTTTACTAAATTTGATGGTACGCCTCTGACAGAAGGAGTAAGCTATCTGTATGATGCTACATCAAGGGTTTTGTCAATACAGGTTCCTGATGAGCAGGCTGTAATAGTAAAATATCAGGTAAAGCCTATATTAGATGGATTGACTCCAAGTTCAAGTGATGGAAATTTATACAAAGTTTTTGTTTCCAATACTGTAGTATTGTCAGGACATGAAGATGTAAAGGCTAATGACGGCAAATGGCATGATATATACGGTTCAAGCGGTAGCATTGTAGGTGATAAGCATAAAGTATTTCTAAGTAAGATAGACGCACAGGATACAACGAAATATCTGAATGGTGCGGAATATTCGCTTTATGAGATGCTTACACAGACGGGCGTTTTCAATGAGTTATCGGATAAGCATGTGGTTACATCAACAGTAGATGGAAAAGATGGTTATGCATGTTTTGACGGGCTTTCATTTGATACAGTGTACTATTATCAGGAAACAAAAGCTCCGGAAGGGTATGTTGTAGATTCTACGAGACATTATTTTATCATTAAAAATAATGAGAGCAGCTATGCGGAGGCTGTAGCCAAGTTTAAGGAAAGATGGTCAGCTGAATTGATCACTATGCCAGGTGGAAATACAATTACCCGCACCAATATGAAGAAGTCTACTGCCGAGATCATTGCGGTTAAGCGCGTCGATGGAGCAGAGATAGCATCATATGATGGCAAATTTGATTTCGTATTAACGGAAGTAGATGAAAACGGAGAATCTGTAAGTAATGCATACACCGACACAGCTTCTAATGAGGCAGACGGAACTGTTCGATTTAAAGAATTAGTATATGATAAAGTCGGCGTACATTATTACAAAATAGTAGAAAAAGACGGTGATGTTCCGGGTATTACATATACTAATAGTTCTTATATGGTAAAAGTTACAGTAGCAAAGAATCCACATACCGGTGGTTTCACAACAACTGTTACTTATATGAATGATGAGAATGAAAAAGTAGGTGCAGCAGAGTTTGTCAATACATATAGTGCAAAGGCTGAACTGAAGGTTCAAAAGAACTATGATGGAACCTTCCCGGATGGTGGCTTTAGCTTTAAGTTGGAGCCGGTTAAAAACGCACCAATGCCGAAGGGCGATAGTACTGTAACAGTAAAAGATAGTACAGTATCTTCATTTGGTGAGATAGAGTATGCAGGGAACGGAACATTTGAATATAAGATTTCAGAAGTAATTCCTACTGATGCAACTGAGACAGAAGAAGGCATTAAGAAAAATGGAATTGTGTATGACAGCACAGTTTATGATGTAAAAGTAGTTGTAGAAGATGGAGCAGTAACTGTATCATACAAGAAGACTGGAGATACGGATTATTCAGTGACGGAAAATGCAACCTTTGTGTTTACGAATGTATATAATCCGACAGGCAAGTATGAGCTGACAGCGAACAAGGATCTTACAGGACGCGAATTCAAGAGAGGCGACAAGTGGACCTTCACGGTAAGCGGACAGGATGAAGACGGCAATGCAGCACCGATGCCGG
>WFLX010021654.1_pt1 | contig 16236 bp, 14 predicted proteins | sample 4967041 | NCBI WGS metagenome assembly WFLX01 (sample SAMN12857096, study PRJNA449069) | gut metagenome | isolation source: stool from male and female vole | host: Microtus ochrogaster | place: USA:Florida | collected 2017 | reverse complement strand
AAGCTGCCACCGCAGGCAAGCAGACCGCCGTGCTGGTGCCGACAACTGTTCTGGCTTACCAGCATTTCCGCACTTTCAGCGAACGCTTTAAGGATTTTCCGGTGTCGGTCGACTATCTGACCCGCGCCCGCACCCCCAAGCAGGTCAAAGATATTCTCGACCGGCTCGCCTCCGGAAAGCTCGACATTGTTATCGGCACTCACAAACTCATTGGCAAAAGCGTTAAATTCCACGATTTAGGGCTGCTGATTATCGACGAAGAACAGAAATTCGGCGTTGCCGTTAAGGAGAAACTTAAGGAGATGAAGGTCAACGTCGACACGCTGACCATGAGCGCGACCCCGATTCCGCGAACCCTGCAATTCTCGCTGATGGGCGCCCGCGACCTCAGCGCCATAACCACTCCGCCACCCAACCGCCGCCCCATAGCCACGCAAGTGCTGTCGATGACCGACGAACTGCTCGCCGAAGCCATAAACTTTGAGCTGAGCCGCGGCGGCCAGGTATTCATAATCAACAACCGCATCGAGGGTCTCTACGACCTGGAAAACACGGTTAAGAGGCTCGTTCCCGACGCCCGCACCATAGTTGCCCATGGCCAGATGCCCCCCGAAAAACTCGAAAAGGCGATTCTCGACTTCACGGCCCGCGACTACGATATTCTGCTGGCCACCACCATAGTTGAGTCGGGCATAGATATGCCCAACGTCAACACCATGATTATCTACAACGCCCAGAACTTCGGCCTGAGCGAACTGCACCAGCTGCGCGGACGCGTAGGGCGCTCGTCGCGCAAGGCATTCTGTTATCTGGCCGTACCGGCCGGAGCACAGGTTTCGGCCGTTGCCCGCAGGCGCCTTCAGGCCATTGAAAGCTTTTCAGACCTTGGCAGCGGCATCCACATTGCCATGCAAGACCTCGACATTCGCGGCGCCGGCAACCTGCTCGGAGCCGAACAGAGCGGCTTCATTGCCGACCTGGGCTATGAAACTTACCAGCGCATTCTTCAGGAGGCAGTTACGGAGCTGCGCACCGAGGAATTTGCCGACGAGTTTGCCGATCAGGCCGAGGAGCAGGATTTTGTTGCCGACTGCACCATAGAATCCGACATGGAACTGCTACTGCCGGCCGACTATGTGCCGCAAGACCGCGAACGCATAGCCCTTTACCAGGAACTTGACGGTATTAACCGCGAACTTGACCTGCGCGCCTTTGCCGAACGGCTGCAAGACCGGTTCGGCAAGATTCCGCCCGAGGCAGCTGAGCTGTTGCGCGTGCCGCGTCTGCGCCGCCTGGCCCGAAAGTTAGGCATTGAAAAGGTTGCGCTGAAGCAGGGCAAAATGTTCATCTACTTCGTTGGCGAACAGAATCTGGCCTACTACCAGAGCCCGATGTTCGGCCGCATAATCGACTACGTTGCAAAAAATCCGGAGCGCTGTCGCTTCCGCCAAGGGGAAGCTAAGCGCTCCATAGTAATCAGCGACGTCCCCACGGTCGAAACCGCCGTCGGCGTCCTCGCCACCATCCTCGAATAACCCCTCTGGATTCCCCGACTGAAGAACAGCAGCTCAGGAGGTCGCCGCGCGAACCGCCCCGACAACTCCCGGACTGCTGTTAAAGGTTTCGCTCTGTCAAAAATAATAACCGTATGTTACGTTCAGGGAGTTTCTTTTGGTATTAAGATCACTATTTAACCAGTAATCCGTTTGTTCTTGTTGCCAGCAACAGAGCTGGAACCCAACACCAATGTAGTGTTCCTTCTTAATTTTGATGCCGGTGTCAAACTGTACGCCTATTTCACAACGAGACTCGTTATTAGGACCGTATGTCATAATAATAGGTACATATGAATAACCAGATAAATTCATAGGGCCAGGTGAATAATCAGATAAATTCCAACTCATACTAAAGTAAGGTCCAACCTTAAACTCCCATTCACACAATTTTCCAAGGCCGACACGGCAGCCAAGTTGCAGCGGTATCTCAAAACCTAACAAATCAACATCTGAACGGATACTCCTATATTTTATTTTCGAATACGAACTATCTGACAAATAATCATACTCCAAGTCATCATAGCTATAATCAAATCGATAATTGTAGTGCAAAAAGGTTAGGTTAGCCCCAGGCTCAAAGAAAAAATAACGGTCTAAGCCCAAAGTATACGACACTCCGAAGTTAACACCATTACCATTTTCCCATGTTGATTTAAAATTATAATTTTTTCTGCCTGTGGATGTTACTGAATTAAATCCGTGTACGTAGCTAAGTTTAACGCCAAGCCCAATTGGGCCGGATTCTTTTGTTTCTTTGAAACCAGTCGAAAATACTTTTTCGTTTTGAGTTCGGCTAAGAATATCAGTTGCAAAAACTAAGATATCGTTGCCATCGAGTTTATGAACACAGAGGTCGCCATTTTCAAGGGTGCGATAAATCTGACCTTCAATTACCTTACCATCTTTAAGGGTAATCACATCGTTGGCTAACGCATTTGCACATAACAATGCCCCGCCTACTAAAGCAAAGAGTCCTTTCATAATAACACAAAAAAGAACGGATAATGCGCCTATTCCAAAGGAATGCAACGCATTATCCGGAATTAACTATTTTTAATCGTTAAATTCAATTACGGTGCCGGTGGCAATCGCTTTGGATTTGATTACGATAGGGGTGTAGTAAGCATTTTTATAGCTTACGCTAACATTGATTACTGCACGGGACTTGCCCAGCATGTCAGCCTGCTTATAAAGGTCGGCCATAGCTGACTGACCCAGCGACTTCTTCGAAAGGCCGCCAAAACCGAAGACATAGGTCTGTTCCGACTCTGCGGAAATAGTGCCGATAACCTTGTAGTTCGACTTTTGAAGCACTACCTCGGTTTGAACGAGATTGTTGTTACACGCAGCTTCGCGGCTGAATCCGCAGCTGGTCATTCCAGCCGTTGCAATCACAACGGCACCTGCCACAAGCAGTTTGTAAATAGCTTTACGCATAAGTGATAAATCAGTTCTTCGGACTCCCAACGAAGAATGTAAGTTTAAAAAGAAAAGCGCGAGAGCCTTACTGTTTGCTCGTCCCACACTTGGAGGCTCTGGAATTGCCCGGTAAAGTTGAACGAGCAAACATGCAGAAGCCTCACGCAGAATATGAATATTCTCCAATAGCAAACGCTCTCGCGCATGTTATTGGTAGGTTATACATATCCACAAGGCATCTACCGTTTGCTACATTCTTGACCTTACCAATGAAATTTTCCAGATTTCCAAGTGTCAAGAAAGAGCGTCGAGTAAACGCTTTTCATATGTCATTTGCAGACCCACCCGCTTTGCCCATGACCGGGCCTCTGCGATGCGGTCTGCGACTGCAAAGTTAAGTATAATTTTTGAAATACAACGGTTTGCTTGCGAAAAATTCGTAACTTTGCAGCCTAAAGACTCCCACCATGGCAGAAGAAATTGAATTATCCAGTGAAAATCGATTATATGATGATGTATGCAACATCATAGATGAGGCTCGTTATCGTGTGGCCGTATATGTAAATTCCGAAGCATCTATGATGAATTGGAATGTNGGNAAACGTATTAAGGANGANATTCTNAACAACAAACGAGCAGACTANGGTCAGCANATTATTAAACGGTTAGCCAAGAAACTTATTCANCGATATGGCAACGGNTGGGGTTTNCANAAATTGCAACATTGTGTACGCGCTGCGTACACTTTTTCAGCAGAAGAAATTATGTACGCAGTGCGTACACAATTGAGCTGGACTCATCTGCGGTCTTTGATGGCTGTAGAGAATGAATTGGCTCGTCAATTCTACATGGAAATGTGCCGTCTTGAACATTGGTCAACAAGAACGCTCGATGAGAAAATTGATAGCCAACTATTTGAAAGAACAGCTATAAGTCGTAGGCCTGACAATGTGATAAAGGCCGAACTTGAAAAAGTAAAAGAAAAGAATGAGATTCAGCCGGACCTCNTTTTCNGAAGCAGCTATTTTCTTGANTTACTCGGGTTGCCNGATGAATNTAGTGAAAGCGACTTGGNAACGGCCNTTCTGNANNAGATACNATATTTCCTTAACGAGTTTGGGTCAGACTTCGCATTTGTGGACAGACAAAAGAGAATCCCTGTAGATGGAGTTGACTATCGCTTGGATTTACTATTTTATCACAGAGGTTTAAGGCGTTTAGTGGCTGTTGACCTCAAATTAGGTAAATTCAAACCGGCCTATGAAGGCCAGATGCTATTGTATTTACGATATCTCAATCGCCATGATCGAAGAGAGGGAGAGGAATCTCCGATAGGATTGATCCTTTGCTCTGAGGGCAACACGGAGCATATTGAGTACTTAATGCTTGATGAAGAATCCCCTATCAAGGTTGCTCAATATTACACGAAACTTCCGGATAAGAAGTTATTATCAGAAAAATTGCAAAGAGCCATCGCAATAGCAAAAGAACATTATAAACATAAAGAGATGGATGAAGATTANACTTCATGTNATTTTATGTCNANAATCAGCTATCAGGCGCGGCTACCGTTATAGTAGTCGCGCCTTGCATAGATGGGGAATAATTAGCAATTGGGAATTAGAAGCGGAAGCCGAGGGTCAGGGCGATGCGGTTGTGGGTATCGGTCAGGTCGGCTTGCGGACCGGAGTAGGGACGGTCGAGAGCGTAGGCCTGGTCGAGCTGGCGGGGGAAGGGCGAGNAGNCATTCCACTTGGCTGTTGATGTTGAGTGAACGTANGCCAGGTCAACATAAACCGAGCTCCAGCGATAGCCCAGACCAAAGGTGACGTTATGGCGCGTGCCNTCGAAGGTATACATNGTCGAGACNCCNGAAGTGTAAACATAGTCCTGACCGTCGCTTGCAGNGGCCTTGACGCCTGACGTTTTCAGTCCATAGCCGGCACGGATAGAGAACTTGGGAGTTACACGNAGNTCGGCACCCAGACGCAATTCGTTGGAGCCGCTATAATATTGCTTTATGTCGGCGGCAACGTCTTGCGACGAATCGAAGCCGGAATCGCCCATTGANGGATANGCTTCATATACATAGTCGGCTGAAAGGATGAACCGTCCGCCAAGCACGCCGGCGGCAGAAACCATCATGCGCCANGGGGTTTTGCATCGGCGCTGCCAGTAGCCATCGCCGGTTTCGGCATAAGGATTGCTCTCGTCGGGGCCGCCGGGATAGTTGTCGAAGGTATAGTAGTTGTCGTTTTCCATGCGGCCAAGCCCGTAGGTTACCTGCGCGCTCTGGTTGAACTGCATGTTATACCATGTAGGGGTATGCACGGCCAATCCGAGGCGGAACTCATTTATGGGTTTGAAAATCATGCCCACTTTCAGGTTAAAGCCTGTTCCGGACACCGACTGATAAGTGTCGATGCCCCACTCGGCAGCTCCGGTGCCCATAATGCTGACATCTTCGGGGTCAACGGGCACGTATGCATCGGAAATCTGCTCGTTATAGTTTGCCACGCGGGTAAATTGCAAATCGCGGATACCGAAGCCGATGCCCCAATATATCATATCGGAGAAATTACCCCCGAAGTTGATTGAATACTCATCGATATAGCNTCGTTCGCGAACTTCGACTTCGGCGTTGCCAAACGAGTTGTTCTGAAACAATCCGTCGTAGTTGCCATCCTGGCCGCCGTTGATCAGGAAGGTATTATAGGCCAAAGCGCTGAGCCAGTCAACATCCGAATCAAAAAACGGATCATAATTTTTGGTGCCGAGCAGCGCATCGGGGTTATAGCCCTGCGAGGCATTTGCTATCTGGTTGGTCCATGAAGTATGGATTTCGGGGAAATAGCCGCGATAGTAGCGGTTGAAGCTATTAACGCGATTATAACTTGCGCCCCATTGGAAAAACGGCATGATTTCAGAGCCGGTGCGTGCGGCGCCGATATATCCGAAATTATTGCAGGCAACGTTGGTTTGCGTGTTGCGATATGGCTGCGAGCCGGTGTTGTTGAGGGTTGTACGCTGCGGATCAATGTCGAGGGTAGCGGAAATGTCGCTTGAACGGTAAACGCCAATGCCGGCAGGGTTTTGCGTAAGGGTTGACATATCGCCGCCGAGAGCGCCGAAGGCACCGGCCATCGACATATAGCGTGCGGTTCCGCGCAACTGCGAAGCGGAAAGATTATAGTAGTCTACCGCGCTTTGGGCGCTTACTGAAGCGCCGGCGCCCGCAAGGGCCAAAGCAAGAGCAATTTTTTTCATTAACGTGAGTTTAAAGGTTCAACCATAGAAAGGTTTAGATTAACGGCGTCCACCGCCGGAGCGACCGCCACCGCCGCCGCTTGAGCGACCGCCACCGGAGTAGCTGCCGCCGCTTGAACGGCCGCCGCCCGAGTAGCTTGAGCCACCGGAGTAAGAGGAACGACCTGAGCCGGAGCTGGAACGACCGGAATTGTAGCTACCCGAATTATAGTTATAGCTGCTGCTTGAGGTCGAAGAAGTTGAGCTCGATGTCCTGCTACCGCTGCCTGAATAGCTTGACGACGAACGCCCGGAGCTGCGGCCCGAAGTGCGACCGGTCGTAGAAACGGAAGTAGAAGTGGAGGTTGAGCCGGAACCGGAAGGACGATAGCCGGCCGATGACGATGCCGTGGTGCCGGAAGGACGGCGTCCGGACGATGCGGTAGTTGTAGGATAGGTGCCGGAAGGGCGACGACCTACATTAGAACCCGATGACGGGCGCCCCTGATTAGGACGAGAAACTCCCGAGCCGCCCCAGCCCCAGTTGGAGTTACCGTGACCATAGTTAGGTCCGGGATGCGGGTGATGGTGGTGAGGAGGATAACCCCAGCCGCCCCAGCCCCACGAAGGACTGTTCCAGCCCCAGCCCCATGACCAGGAGGGTCCCCAGCCCCACGACGAGCCAAACGACCATGACCAGGTCGGACCCCAGTAGTTATAGCTCCACCAAGGGTTATAGTAATAGGCCGGACGAACCGTCCATGCCCAGGGCGAGGAGTAATAATAGGGGCTCCAGAAGCTCTCCCAGGGGCTGTCGACGTAGATGTTTATGGTTGCCGGACTGGCATAGCCGGTCGACGACGCAAGTTCTTCGTCGGCATAGGAATAATAATACTGCAGATCGGGATCATTGCTGTTAATCACGATGTTGGGATTCGAGAATCGCTCGATCTGACGGGTATACTGGAAGTTCTCGCCAAGGTCGGTGGCGTTTTCCGTTTGCGGCTTATAGGAGCCGCGACGGTTATATTCATCGTCGGAGCGAACAGCCGTGCCGGTCGTGTAGTCAACCGGAGTGTTGGGTTCCAGATGAAAGTAGGTCGTTTGCGGCTGTTGCTGCTTGGTTTGCTTGGTCTGCTTCTGCTGTTTTACGAATTTAGCTTTCGATGCATCGTAATAGATGTCGTCATCGAAATAGCTTTGGGCACTGGCGGCTGCGGCGACGAGCGTTAAAGCTGCGCCCAGCACATAGAGTCGGCGATTGAGAGTAGTCGTTTTCATATCAGTATCCGTTTCAAGTGTTTACTATTTAGACGGAATATCCGCCCCAAGGTTTAGACGGCAAATATACAAAACTTTCGTCAAAAAGCAAAATTATAATAGCTACCTCAGCCGAAAGCAGCCAAAATAGCTATTATCAAACGGGAGTTAAAAGTTTTTAGTTTTCAGTTCTAACAGGCTTCATATCGTAAGAGCCCATTGCAAGGGTGAAGCCCCAGTAGATGAAGGCAAGCGAAGTCAGGAAGCTGACGTTTACCATGTTCTGCAGATAGCCGGCTTCAAGGAAGAAGAATCCGATAACCAGAAGCAGAATGCCGTTGATGAGTTGCAGCCACCAGTATTTCCGGTCGCGGCCATTGACTGATGCCACCAAGGCTCCTACGCCCCAGAAAATGAATACGAAAGCGATAAAATAGGGGAATACGGCCTCAGCGAGAGTTACGCTGCGAACCAGCATAAAGCCGATAAACATGTCGATTACACCACCGGCAAGCCACCAGCCCCAACCGCGGGGACGATTTTCACCGGCACTTACACAGAGCTGAACAACGCCGGCTGCAATAAGCATCCAGCCAAACAGAACGGAAGCTACAGCATAGCCGATTGCGGGGAAGAACCAATAGGCAAAACCTGAAATCACCATCAGAATGCCGATTACCAATACGAGCCACCAAAGTTTGGTCTGGCCCCAGAAAGAAGCAGTTTGTTTCATAACTTGAATTTTTTTGTAATAGTTAAACGTTTGATTATATAACACACCAACCCCCGATTTTGTTTTTTCGGAAAAAATTTCGTAATTTTGCACATTGAATATATATGACCCGAATATGAGCCAGCCCAAAATGCTTTTCATCTCCCAGGAGGTGACCCCATATCTGCCGTCGTCTTCACTGGCCGACCTGTCGAACACCATGCCACGTCTGGCCCAGGATGCCGGATTCGAGGTGCGCCTGTTTATGCCCAAATACGGCAATATCAACGAGCGCCGCAACCAGCTCCACGAGGTTATTCGACTGTCGGGGATGAACATTGTTATCGACGACACGGATCAGCCGCTGATAATCAAAGTGGCTACCATGCAAAACACCCGCACCCAAGTTTATTTCATTGATAACGACGACTACTTCCAACGCCATCCTTCGCCGGCGCTCGAAACCGTAAGCCACGCCGAAGACAACGGCGAACGAACCATATTTTTTGTGCGCGGCGTTGCCGAAACCACAAAGAAACTCCGCTGGGACCCGATGATTATCAACTGCATCGGCTGGATTACGTCGCTGATGCCCGCCTATCTGAAACGCGTTTACAACGATGACCCCGTTTTCCGTAAAGCAAAAATCGTTTATGTTCTGACCAATTCAGAAACCGCGCCGGCCGATGCGCTTCATCAGCAAACATACAAGCAAATGCGTGCCGACGGCATTACCGACCGCTTTCTCGGTGCAATTAAGAATAAGCCCATCGACTTTCAGAATATGAACCGCCTGGCCATTGACCATGCCGACGCGATAATTGTGGGCCACGCCGACGTTGATCCCGAATTGCTCGCCTACGCCGAAGCATCGGGCAAACCCCTGCTCCCCTACAGCGAAGAAATGATCGGCAACTCAGCCATAATTGCTGATTTCTACGCAAAAATCCTCAACCCCACGAAATGAAAAAATATCCTCTGCTGATAATCGCCATTGTTGCTTCGATGCTCACCTGGGTTGCATGCGACAATGCCGACCCGCTGCAGATGCCCGGCGCGGCGCTGATCAGCGACCAGTTCCAGATTGAAATTGCCGACAACTTCCGGCTCAACGCACGTTCCGTTCAGAACCCCAAAGTGCAGTCGCGAACAACTACCCAACTGCTCGGCGCTATCGAAGCCCCGGCCTACGGCGTTCTACGCGCTGACTTTGTTGCTCAAATGTTTCCGTCGACCAACCTCGACGTAACCAACGTTGAACTCGACTCGGTGAAACTCCAGCTCGTGTTTGAAAAAGAAGGATTCGTGGGCGATTCTCTTGCTCCCATCGGATTCGAGGTGTTTCCTTTGACCGGCGAGCTCCCCTACCCGATTTATTCAGACTTTGCCGTTGCCGGAAGCTATAACCCGAATCCGGGCCCCGACGATTGCCACGGCACCGGCATCTTCACTGCCGTCGGCGGCGCCATATCAGCCGAAGCTGCTGCAAGCAAATATCGCTTCGCCTACGCCAACCTGCCCCTGGCTTTCGGTCAAAAAATTCTCGATGCTTTCAAAAACCCGGCCACCCGTCCCTATTTCAACGACCCTCAGGAGTTCTGCTCTAAAGTTTTTCCGGGCGTTTACGTTCGCTGCTCTTTCGGCTCGGGGCGCGTTACCCGCATTACCGATACCCGCNTGCTGATCTATTACCAAAAGCGTTCAATGATTGCCAACGACGACGGAGTTCTCGTTGACTCGCTGCAGCATCTCTACACCTATGCCATGGTCAGCGCTCCCGAGGTTATTTCCAACACCTGCATTGACCTGACGAGNTCTCAGCAAGTAAGCCGTATGGTTAACGANGGACGCGCTCTGGTAGTAAGCCCCGCCGGCTACGACGTTGAAATCGACTTTCCTATCAACGAGGTTATAGAATCGTATGAAGCTAATACCGGNAGCGCACTGTCGATGATCAGCACCATGACCTTCAGCCTGCCCGCCGACTCGATAATCAATGGCCGCGGAATCAAGGCCCCCGACTATCTGCTCATGGTTCTTAAAAAAGACAAAGACAAATTCTTTGCCGCCAACCAGTTGCCCAACAATATCACTTCGTTTACGGCAACTCTCAATGCCAACACCATGACCTATGATTTCGGCAACATGCGCAACTATCTGATGGAAATGATGAAGAAAAAAGATCAGATTCAACCTGAAGATTACACGTTTGTGTTGACTCCGGTTTCGATGGTTATGGACAATTCTTCGTCGGCCTACTATGCCGAAACGACGTCATCGCTGATGGGTCTGTCGCCTATGGTTGCCATGCCCTCTATGGCCGAGCTGCGATTCAAGGACGCTAAAATCACCCTTACGTTCTCACGCCAGCAGCTGAAATGACCTACGATTTCGACCGCATAATCGATCGCCACAACACCAACGCCGTTGCGATTGAAAAACTGCCCCTTTATTTCGGTACTTCCGACGCCGAGCCCTTTTGGGTTGCGGATAATGGCTTCGCTACCCCGCCGTTTATCGTCGACGCTTTGCGCAGCAGGCTCGAACATCCGATTTTCGGTTACACAGCTGAAGATTCAGCCTACCGGCCAACCCTGGTCAAATGGCTCCGTGACCGCCAGGGCTGGGAGATTAAACCGGAATGGCTCACCTTCATTCCCGGCATAGTCAAGGGCATTGCATTCGTAATCAACGTTTTCACCCGCCCGGGCGACAAAGTTATAATTCAGCCTCCGGTCTACCATCCGTTCCGTCTGGTTCCGGAAAACAACGGGCGCCGNGTNGTTTTCAATCCTCTGCGCGAATTGCCCGACGGCGGCTATGAAATGAACTTTGACAATCTTGCCGCCGTTGCCGATAGCGACTGCAAGCTGCTGATACTCTGTAACCCCCACAATCCGGCCGGCATAGTTTGGTCGCCCGCTACTCTTCGTCGGCTTGCCGATTTCTGCAAAGAACGCGGCATCCTCGTTATTTCCGACGAAATTCATTGCGACATGCCACTGTTTGGCGCCCGCCATACGCCCTTTGCCTCAGTCAGCGACTCGGCCCGCGAGAACTCCATCACCTTCCAGGCCCCATCGAAAACATTCAATATCGCAGGGTTAGTCAGCTCGTTTGCCATAGTGCCCAATAAGGAGCTGCGCAAACGCTTCTTCGGCTGGCTCGAAGCCAACGAACTATGCGAACCCGACCTGTTCGCTCCGATAGCCACCATTGCCGCCTACTCGCCCCGGGGCGATGAATGGCGCCGGCAAATGCTCAGCTACGTTGAAGATAACGTGCGTTTCGTTGAAGATTATTGCCGGGAGAACATGCCGGAAATCAAGCCGCTGCGGCCCGGAGCCTCATTTCTTGTATGGCTTGACTGCCGCGCTCTCGGCCTGAAACAGCCCGAGCTGGTTGACCTGTTCGTCAAGAAAGCCGGCCTCGCCTTAAACGACGGCTCAATGTTCGGCCCCGGCGGTGACGGACACATGCGCCTGAACATCGGCTTCCCGCGCAAGATGATAGAACACGCCTTGAACAAACTCCAGAAAGCACTATGAACCAACCTTTTGTAGTTACCATTGGCCGCCAAATGGGTTCCGGAGGCCGCGAACTCGGCCGCCTGCTGGCCGAACGCCTCGGCATTGACTTCTACGACAAGAAACTGCTGCTCGACGCAGCAAAAAACTCCGGACTTGTAGCCCGGACGATAGAAAACGCCGACGAACGCACGCCGTCGTTTCTGAGTTCGGTGTTCGGTTCGGCTCTGGGTCAGGCCGTAACACCCGTTCGGGCATATTCGTATGACGACACGGCCTATCGCGCCGTCAGCGACACAATCCGCAGTCTGGGGCAGACAAAAAGCTGCGTCATAGTCGGACGCACGGCCGATTATGTTTTGCGCGACCATCCGCAATGCATATCACTGTTTATCCACGCGCCGGAAAACGAGTGCATAAAGCGCGTAATGGCCCGCGGCGACCGCCCGTCGGAATCCGAAGCCCGCTCGCTGGTTCGCAAAACCAATAAACTACGGTCGGCATATTATGGCTTTTTCACCGACCGCAACTGGGGTGCGGCTCCTACCTACGACCTTACTGTTGACTCCTCGCTGCTGCCGTTGCCCGAACTGGCCGACCTCCTTGCCGACTACATTACCCGCCGCCTCAAACTTTGGCAGAATGGTGGGAATGACGATAAAGCTGCACGGAGTTAACCACGTTATGGAAAATTGAATAGAACCCGCCGGCAAGTGCAGTTACGGGGGTGAAGAAAGTGTAGCCCAGCCAAATTGCGAACACCGTGTTTTTCTGGCCTATGGCCTGTCCCGCGGTTATGGTTTCGCCATAGAGGCTGCCGATTTTGCGGCCCACCCGAAATTGAAACAGACAACACAGCAACGCCACTGCGCCGAGCCATAGCTGCGTCGACACTCCATAGGCNGAATGCACCATGCTNCGGGCAGTAACCGCCATTGCAAGTGCTAAGGCAAAAACCCANAGATANAACGGCGCNTCGGACCACTGCTGCAACTTGCGGTGCACTGCGGGCAGAAACTGCCTCACAGCTAACCCGCATATAAGAGGCATAAGCAGAAGAGGAAAGACTTTCGACAGTATCATCGCCCCGGAAACAGCCATGCTCATTCCGGGCGCAGGATGCACCCACGGCACCCAAACCGGAACCAATAGGGCCGTCAGCAAGTTAATCAGTACCGTATAGGTTATAATATCGTTGAGGTCACCGCCAAGTTTGCGCGTAATAACCGCAGCCGCCGTTGCTGTCGGGCAGATGAGGCAAATCATCGCACCCTCCAGCACTACGCGTAAGCCGCTTTTTGGCAACAGAATCAGCGCAATGGCAATCAGTGTAAACAATCCGCCCTGAATCAACAGCAGCCACCCGTGCCATGGGCGCAGGCGCAACGAACGCAACTCGATTTTACAAAATGTTAGAAAAAGCATCATGAAAATCAAGGCGGGCTGCACAATATTGACGGCAGCGCGGGCAAATTTGTGTAACTCCGGGCCTAACGGCAGCGCGGAGAACAGAAAATATGCCGAAACCCCGGCAACCATTGAAAAAACGAGCGCCCAATCGCGCAAAAGCTGAATCATAAGCCGAGCAGGTCGCGATAAATATCGAGTGCCGTTCGGATTGAGTCGACGTCGGCAGTGGAATCTATTACCGGTTCGCCCGGCGAGCGAAGCAGAGTGAAGTTTATCCTGTCGGCCGACAGATTCTTCTTGTCGTGTCTCATCAGTTCAAGCAGCGCCTCATAATCGCTGCAGCCGATTGCCGGCATAGGGCAATAGACCTCGCGAAGAATCATTGCCATTGAATGAAGTTCGGCCGACGGAAACCCCAGCAACATATGCGAAAGAATCATTTCAATGAGCAGTCCGTGGGCAACCGCATATCCGTGTGGAACGGGATTATTGCGCTCCATCGCCAGCGATTCGAGGGCATGGCCGGCAGTGTGGCCTAAGTTCAGGGCTTTTCTAATACCGGTTTCCTTCGGGTCGATTTCAACAATCCGACGCTTAACATTAACGTTTTCTTCGAGCAGCGGAAGCAAATCGTCGAGGTTTGAAGCGCACGGGTCAAAGGCGAGCAGTCGCCGATAGGCCGAATCGGATGAAATCAGCCCGTGTTTAAGCATCTCTGCAAATCCGCTGCGCAACTCCATTGGCGGAAGCGTCGTGAAAAAGCGGGTGGAAATTATTACTGCATCGGCCGGGGCAAACGCTCCTATTTCGTTTTTGAAATGGAGGAAGTTTATGCCCGTTTTGCCACCCACAGCCGCGTCTACCGCGCCGAGCAGCGAAGTCGCAACATTTATGAACCGGATTCCGCGCTTAAAGGTTGCGGCGGCAAACCCGCCGAAATCGGTAACCATTCCGCCCCCGACGTTTATAAGCAGCGAGCGCCGGGTAGCGCCGCCGGTCGAAAGCGCTGTCCAAACGGTCGACAGGGTTTCAAGGTTATTATTATCGTCGCCCGCGGGAATGGTTATGATTTTTGCTCCAAAAGAGTTTAGTTCTTCGGCAATCGGGCGCGTATTGGTGTCGGCAAGCATGAATATGCCCGCCGGAGCCATTTCGGCCACCAGCAAGCCCAGGGCCTCGGCCACTTCGTTAGTGAATATCAGCTTCTGCATCTGCAAGTTTCTTTAAAATTCCGGGTAACTTTTCAGCACACTCGGGCATTGACGCAAACACCAAGTCGGCTCCGGCCTCTTTCAGGGTCTGGAGAGGAATCGGCCCTGTAGCAACGGCTACGGTGAAGCAACCGGCACGATGGCCGGCGGTAACGCCCAAAGGCGCATTTTCAATAACTACGCATTCCCCGGGGTCGACTCCGGCCAGCCGCGCCCCTTGAAGAAACGGATCGGGATTCGGTTTTCCGCGCTTTACATTGAGTGCGGTTACCCGCTTATCGGCAGGAAAGCGGCCCGGAAAGTCAGAATCCAGACGGTCAAGCAGCGACCCCTGGGCCGAGCCGGTAACAAGTATGGTCTGCGGTGCCGACGGCAGCGATGCCAAAGCTTCGACAAGCTCGCGGGCGCCGGCCATAACCTCCGGTGCGGGCTTGGAGCGAAAAATTTCGGCTTTGCGCTCATAAAAATCATGAACCTCGGCCTCGGTTGCCGCGCGCCCGTATGTGCGCCTTATGAGCATATCGACCGTAAAGTGGCCCGTAGCTCCCTCATAAAGATAAAACTCCTCGGGCTTTGACGGTATGTTATGTTCGCTGANCATCTGGTACCACNAACTCGCATGATTCGGCATCGAGTCATAGAGAGTGCCGTNCATATCGAAAAGTATAGCCTTGACTTTCATAATTCGGCCGCAAAGTTACCAAAAATCCGCCTTATGAGCAAATCAGAAACGCGCCCCGACGATTACCTGCAACCTTTCCGACGAAAGAAGGAACGAATAGCCGGAGTTGAACAGGAATGAAACGTTTGCACGCGCTATTGCCGAGGCGAAGAATGCACGATGGTTATACGTTAGCGCCATTCTCCCGTCGAGAGTGGTGGAAACCAGTTCCGAGAAGTTTTCGCGGGTATGTTGCTGAATTGACCGCCNANAGCCCACTCCAACCAGTNNCGTGACGNTATATAACCATCCGTGGGGCNTNACGGCATTGAACGCATAACCGGCCTGTCCCTCGATAGTATGAAAACGGAATTGGTTAAGCAATGGCAGCTTCAACGGCTTATGCTGCAGCATCTCGGAGGGCAGGTCGGTAAAATCGATTTGCACGAACTGACGCGTATAGCGCGCGCCGAACAGCCAGCTACCGGCCGAGCGCAGCTGATATTTCGAAAAGCAATATGGCGCGGCTTGGGAATAATGGTTATGATTCAGAAAATAATATCCGTTGACCGACAGAGTGTTGCGTCTGGTATTGTTAAGGGGAACATGGATTCTCTGCCCGCCGTTATAGGTGGCGAAACGATAGAGATAAGTATTCCCTTCGAGTTTCTGGTTCAGCAACTCGACGGCAAAACGCGCGCAGGTAAAAGAAAATGAAAAGGTTGAACGAGGTGCGTCGTAGAAATTGGCGAGCTTGTTCATGTTCCACGTATAGCCGACCGAAACGGCCATAAAGTTAAGGTGCACGCCGAAGTCATATCCGAAATTCGACCTGATTTGCACGCGCGATTCGCTTGCCGAAAGCTGGTCGAACAAATAACCGTAGGTTTGCGTCGAGCCCACACCGTCGACCGTTACCTTCCAGTTCTTTCCCGTAGCGGTTACATAGGCCGGATCGTAGGAGTTAAACACCCGGTCACCCCAATTATATACCTTTACGCAAAAACGTGGAAAACGCGGATAATTTATTCGCGGGTCGTTGATATGAAAGCCGGATTTCCAGAGTTGCTGCACCCAATTGCCTTTAAGCGGCGGAATCGAGTCACCAACCGGCACTCCGGAGCCGAAGCCCTCCAGGTCGAGGTCGAACTCGGCCAATGCAGGCACTGACGTGATTAGAAGAAATAGTATTAACAGTAACCGTCGTCTCATTTTCTTATTTCGCATTAATTAC
>WFLX010099861.1_pt1 | contig 16248 bp, 18 predicted proteins | sample 4967041 | NCBI WGS metagenome assembly WFLX01 (sample SAMN12857096, study PRJNA449069) | gut metagenome | isolation source: stool from male and female vole | host: Microtus ochrogaster | place: USA:Florida | collected 2017 | reverse complement strand
CGCTTTCTTTCCCATACCGTGAAGAGTCCGTCGTGTGCCGGGAAATGGTGAAGGGATGGCTGTTGATGAGGGCTTCAGACTTTAATGATTTTATCTAATGGCTGATTCGCAACGATGAAGATGTTCTGAATAAATATATGAACAGGATTACAATAGATCTGTTTGATGTGTTTGATACAGAAGTCCGCCCTTCCGGTAAAGAGGAGCCGGAACGGTTTTATCATGCTTTTGTGCTGGGCTTGATGGTAGGGCTGGCGGATCGTTATCTTATCACATCCGACAGGCAAAGCGGAATCGGCAGATATAATATTATGCTGGAACCTAAAAATGACACATTGGATGCTTATGCGATAGGATTTATTTTATTTAATAAAAACCGCGATATGACGATGGAGGATACCTTGGCGGCAGCACATACGCAGATGGAGGACAAGCGTTATGAAGATCTGTTTTCGTCAAAAGGAATCGGGCCAGGGCGGCTTAAAAAATTCGGTTTTGCTTTTCAGGGAAAAGAGGTTTTGATCGAATAGTCCGGTTCTATGCATAATCCCGGGCAGCAGGTATTTGTATATATGATAAAGCTCCGGTTGGTTTGGCTGATACATCTTATTTATTGTTTATAGCATAGTTTTAAATTAAGGACGGTTCTGTCATGCTCCTAAGCATAATCACTGTATGCAAAAATGCTGAAAAAGAAATCCGGGATACGATTGTTTCTGTTATGGAACAGAATTTCACGGATTATGAATATTTGATATGGGACGGAGTTTCAGAGGATGGGACATTGACCGTTATTAATGAAACAATTGAAGAATATCAGGATTGCGGAGTTCCGATCCAAATTGTTTCGGAGAAGGATTCGGGTATTTACAATGCAATGAACAGAGCAGTGCTGCTTACGCGGGGGGATTGGGTTCTCTTTCTTAATGCAGGGGACTATCTGCTTCATGCAGATGTGTTAAGAAACACATTCGGACAGATTTGCGGCAGCGATACGGATATAATATATGGGGACTGGATTGTGTACTATCGATCCGGAATTTACGATTATCAAAAACCTGTTGGACTAAAAGTGATAAAGGAGAAGATGCCGTTCTGCCATCAAAGCACGATCAGCAGAAGATACCTGCTGGAAAAATTTCCGTTTAATGAAGCGGAAAAGATTTGTGCGGACTATGAGTTTATTATTGACTGCTTTCAGGCAAAAAGTAAATTTCTCTACTGTTCCGGCTTAATCTGTATGTTTGCGGAGGGCGGTGTCAGTATGTCGTTAAGGTGGGATAAGATGGAGCTTCAGTTCATCAATGTAAGTTTTCGAAAAGGGCTGCTTACTCAGACGGAATACGAGAAGAGGCTAAAAGAAAATAATAAATTAAAGAGAAAAATGATTCTTTTTTCGGTTTTGAAAAGAGTGCTTCCGGCTTTTCTTGTAGAGAGGGTGCTGCAAAAAAGGCGTATCAGCCGCGGAATGAAAAAAAATTGGGAAGAAGTATTAACAGCGCTTAAGAAGTAATTCTTCAATAACGAAGAGTAAAATATGACCAGCGTTTAAAGGCTGCATCGAGGTTCTTTTCGGACATTAATCCGGGAGTGCCTCTTTTTTGTTATATTCCATATNAGCCTTGCCGCATAANACAGACGNGNGCCTGTTGGNAAATGTTTTTTGACTGTANGGGGAANATGATANATAATGAAAAATACCAGATAATAAAAGGAAATCTTGTCGATAATGGGCGAATTAATCAGCGTTATTGTTCCGGTTTATAATTCTGAACGGTTTTTAAATCAGTGTATAGAGAGTATTCTGGAGCAGACGTATCGTGACCTGGAGATAATTTTAATAAATGACGGATCTACAGACCGCTCTTTAGAGATTATGGAGGAGTACGCAAAACAGGAACGGCGGATCATACGTTCGGACAGGCGGCGGATGCATTGCTTGACTGCTGTGTCAATGAGGGTTATAAAACGAATGGCACATTCCGTAAAAATGTTGACAGGCAGGAACAGGCGCTCAGGCGGCTGGCTAAACGATATATAAAGCAGCCTGTTTCAACGGCTTTTGGAATAAAGCTGGCGGCTTTTTTGACGGGCAAAAGGATTTATTGTTTCTTTCGGGATCTGCATAGGATAAAGTGGCAAAAGAGGGGAAATATGTGAATGACGGTTCGACAGATTCATCAGAAGAAATTATGCATCAGTATGCGGGGGTGGATTCCAGAATTATCTGCATCAGCAAGGAGAATGGGGATCCGTCTTCTTTAAGGAACGCGGGGGTACGTACAGTATGTGGAACATTGCCTTCGCACTTTTTTTAGCTGCAACGATAGGCATTACGTTTCTGGGTTTGCTTTCGGGTCATAATGTATTGCCACGGAGCCTGGGCTTGTGGTTCCATGGGGAATGGTAGTGCAATTCAACATTTTTGATTTTCATAGGGATGCTTTTGGCATTAGGCATTCCGGTGACAGTCATGTTATATCATAAGACGTGCCATATGCTGCATAATATTGGACATTGGTGCGAATGGGACGGCTACAGAGGATACATAGTAACGGTGGCACTTGTTTTTCGGAAGGTGAAATTTGGGAAAATTAAGCCGGAACTGTATGTAATTCACAATCTGTTTATTCTGCATCTGCCAATCAGGGCGCGATTCCATCTTATTGTAGGAGTATATGTGGCTGCGATTTTACTGGCGACGATACTTCTTGCGTTTGGTCGTAAGCTGATTGGAACTGTAAAAAGCGGCTGCCGGATTTTTAAGGACATTATCAATCAGCTTCAAACGCTTTGAACTTTACAGGTTGACGTACCCTGCTGACATTTTGTATAATAGCATAGCAGATAAAGGCATTAATTTAAGGAGAGGGACAGAAGATGAACAGAATAGATATTGCACAGGAGCTACAGGGCAATGCTTATCCGGGAAGAGGCATTATTATTGGTAAGTCTCCCAATGGAAAGTATGCCGTGACTGCTTATTTTATCATGGGCAGGAGTGAGAACAGCCGGAACNGNNNCTTTGNGGAGGAAGGNCANGNGATCNGCANGGAAGCATTCGATNCATCTAAATTGANCGATCCCAGCCTGATTATCTATGCGCCGGTCAGGGTGCTGGGCAATAAGACGATCGTGACCAACGGCGATCAGACCGATACGATTTACGAGGGAATGGATAAGCAGCTGACGTTTGAGCAGACTTTAAGAGGCCGTACCTTTGAGCCGGATGGACCAAACTATACACCGAGGATATCCGGGATCATGCATATCGAGAACGGAACATATAATTATGCCATGTCGATATTAAAGAGCAATCATGGGGATCCGTCTTCCAGCAACAGATACACCTTTGCCTATGAGAATCCGGCGGCAGGAGAGGGACATTTCATCCATACCTATCAAGGGGATGGCAATCCGCTGCCCAGTTTTGAGGGCGAGCCGAAGCTGGTGAATGTTGAGGATAATATTGATGCCTATACGGAACTTCTGTGGAAGAGCCTGAATGAGGAGAATAAGGTTTCCTTATTTGTACGTTATATAGATATCGAAACACAGAAATACGAAACGAGGATCATCAATAAAAATAAATAAATTTCGGAAAGGATCAGGTAATCTATGAAAGAATTAGAATTAAAATACGGCTGCAATCCCAATCAGAAACCGGCGAAGATATTCTGTAACAATGGTGGTGAGCTTCCGATTCAGGTGCTTTGCGGAAAGCCCGGATATATCAACTTTATGGATGCCTTAAATGGCTGGCAGTTGGTAAAGGAATTAAAGCGGGCAACGGGNCTTCCGGCAGCGACCTCTTTTAAGCANGTNTCNCCNGCGGGNGCNGCTGTNGGGCTGCCTTTGACGGATGTGCTNAGAAAGATCTACTGGGTGGATGANATGGGNGANCTTTCCCCNTTGGCATGTGCTTATGCCAGGGCGCGTGGCGCGGACAGAATGTCATCCTTTGGCGATTTTATTGCCCTTTCGGATGTATGTGATGTATCAACGGCGAAGATTATCAAGAGGGAAGTATCCGACGGCGTGATCGCGCCGGGATATGAACCTGAGGCCTTGGAGATCCTGTCCTCTAAGAAGAAGGGCAATTATAATGTCATTCAGATCGATGAAAGCTATGTTCCGGAACCCATTGAGCATAAGGATGTGTTTGGCATAACCTTTGAGCAGGGAAGGAATGAACTTGCAATTACTGACGAGCTTTTAAAGAATATTGTAACAGACAATAAGGAACTGCCGGAGTCGGCGAAGATCGATCTTTTGATCTCCCTGATTACATTAAAATATACCCAGTCCAATTCCGTATGCTACGCGAAGGACGGACAGGCGATCGGTATCGGTGCAGGACAGCAGTCCCGTGTACATTGTACCAGACTGGCCGGAAGCAAGGCGGATAACTGGCTGCTCCGCCAGTGCCCGAAGGTATTAGACCTTCAGTTCGTGGAGGGGCTTGGACGGGCTGACAGGGACAACGCGATTGATAATTATATCGGTGATGAATATATGGATGTACTTGCAGATGGCGCTTGGCAGCGTATCTTTGCGGTGAAGCCGGAAGTATTTACTGCAGAGGAAAAGCGTGCATGGCTGGATCAGGCAAAAGATGTGGCGCTGGGTTCAGATGCATTCTTTCCCTTTAGTGATAATATCGAGCGGGCAAAGAAAAGCGGCGTGAAATATATCGCGGAACCGGGCGGATCCATCCGCGACGACGCAGTCATTGAGTGCTGTAATAAATATGGTATGGTGATGGCGTTTACGGGGCTCCGGTTGTTCCATCATTGATATAGAAAGAAAGGAGTAGTTTAGGATATGAACAGCAGTGTAGAAACCAAATGTATCCATGAGGGATGGAAACCAAAGAACGGAGAGCCGAGGGAGCTTCCGATCTATCAGAGTACGACATTTAAATATGATTCCAGTGACGATATGGGGAAGCTTTTTGATCTGGAGGCGGAGGGGTATTTTTATACCAGACTGCAGAATCCCACCAACGATATGGTTGCGGCGAAGATCTGCGCAATGGAAGGCGGCCATGCGGCCATGCTGACGTCTTCCGGCCAGGCGGCAAATTTTTATGCCATGTTTAATATCTGTGAGAACGGAGATCATTTTATTGCATCTTCCTCTATTTATGGCGGTACATATAATCTGTTCGGCGTAACGATGAAGAAGATGGGCATTGAGTGTACCTTTGTTGACCAGAATCTTTCTGAGGAGGAGCTGGAGAAGTATTTTAAACCGAATACAAAGGCGGTGTTTGGTGAGACGATTACAAATCCCACGGTATCCGTGCTGGATATTGAGAAGTTTGCAAGAATTGCCCATAAGCATGGTGTTCCGCTGATCGTGGATAATACCTTTGCAACGCCGGTGAACTGNCGCCCNTTTGAGTGGGGAGCAGATATNGTGACCCATTCNACAACNAANTANATGGACGGTCATGCGGTCAGCGTCGGCGGATGTATTGTTGACAGTGGCAATTTTGACTGGATGGCGCATAAGGAGAAGTTCCCCGGTCTGACAACGCCGGATGAATCATATCACGGTATCACCTATGCGGAGCGATTCGGCAAGGGGGCTTATATTACGAAAGCAACGGCACAGTTGATGAGGGATTTCGGGTCGATCCAGTCGCCGCAGAATGCATTTTATCTGAATCTTGGTCTGGAAAGCCTTGCAGTCAGGATGGAGCGCCATTGCGCCAATGCCCTTGCGGTTGCAAAGTTCTTAAAGGCAAGCGATAAGGTAGCATGGGTTCATTATGCTGATCTGGAGGATGATGAGTATCATGAAATGGCGAAGAAATATCTGCCAAAAGGCTCCTGCGGTGTACTGTCATTTGCGATAAAGGGCGGACGCGCGGATGCGATCGCATTTATGGACAGCTTAAAGTTTGCATCCATNGTAACGCATGTGGCNGATGCCAAGACCTGTCTGCTGCATCCGGCNAGNCATACGCACCGNCANATGTCGGAGGAGCAGCTTTTGGAAGCCGGGGTATCGCCGGATCTGATCCGCTTATCAGTTGGTATTGAGAATGTTGAGGATATCATCGCAGACCTGCAGCAGGCACTGGATCAGATATAGGATGAGCGGCTGAACCGCAACAGATAATTCAATTAAATACAGAACATATCAGGTGTCAATCTAACCGAAGTGAGGTTTGGATTGGTGAAAAGGGAAGCAGGTGCAAATCCTGCGCGATCTCGTCACCGTAAGCAGGGAGCGACCGGCTGAAGCGCCACTGGGAAACCGGGAAGGCAGCCGGATAAGCGATGATCTGTGAGCCGGGAGACCTGCCTGTTATGATACGGGAGCAAAACGCTCCGGACCACGAGGCATTGGTTGTATGAAGAAGTGGAAAATCTTTTGGTGATTTTCATAGGGTTCTTTGCATGTTTTGTGGCAGGGAACCTTTTTTATTATGTATTTTATAAATAAGTAATTGCGAAACTCTCAATAACGTAAATGTGATTGTGCAGCATTGACAAATTCATAAGCAGACCTTTGAAAAACTGCCGGCAGTGCCGCTGCGTTTTTCACGGAGCGAAAGCGTGTCTGTGTTGAATTGTCAATGATGCACAATAGGAAAGGATTTGAATAGAGTTTTGCAAATATCTATATTTTGTGAAAAGAAGAAAGGAGCATGGTTAAAAAGATGAAAGAAACAGAGAAAAAAGTAACAGAGGAAAATGTAAAGGAAGGAGCACCGGAGGCAGAGGAAAATGTGCAGAAAGGCGGGAAGGGAACTCTTATTGCGGCGCTTGCCGCGGCTGCGGTCGTCATACTTCTGGTGATCTTGGCGGTGATGTTCCAGCCAAAGCCGCAGAGTGGGGATAAGAGCATCACGGTGACACTTACGGACAATAACGGCGTGGATACCGTTTATGAACATAACACTGACGCGGGGTATCTGCTGGAGGCGATCCGTGAGATTGATGGCTTGGAGCTTCAGGGAGAGGAAGGCGAATACGGCTTCTATATAAATGCTGTCAACGGCATAACGGCGGATTACAGCATTGACCAGTCCTATTGGGCAATCTATGTCAATGGGGAATATGGCAGTTACGGCATTGAATCACAGCCGATTGCGGACGGTGATGCATTTTCGATCGTATATGAGCGGTCTGTATATTAAACAAAAGGGGAGTATCGTATAACTGTTATGATGGGAATGAATGATATGGATGTTCATGGGAAGGGAGACCGCCCGCCTCATAAAAAATGGAATACAAAGGAGCTTGCGGAGCTGGGGATGATGATCGCTGCATTGGAGGCAGGAAAGCTGGCGCTTGCCTCCCTTCCCAATGTGGAGATTGTCACTTTTTTGATCATTATGTTTGCAGCCGTATATGGCCTGAAAAGCGTGATCGCCGTCGTGGTATTCGTCGGCGTGGAATGTCTGCTCTGGCCTGTCAATCTCTGGTCGATCATGTATCTTTATATCTGGCCTCTGCTTGCGGCACTGGCATATCTGTGCAGGAGGCAGAGCTCGGTATGGTTCTGGAGTGCATTCTCCGCCTTGTATGGTTTCTGTTTCGGCGGTCTTTGCGCGATCGTATATATTTTTACCAGTGGCATCCATACGGCGGTCACCTGGTGGATCGCCGGGATTCCGTTTGATCTGATTCACGGATTCAGCAATTGCGTGATCATGATGGTATTGTACCGGCCGATACGGAGAGTATTTTCTAAGTTTCATTTTGTTGATTGATACTTGCTATATGTTTGACACGGGTTATTTGTGGTCAGAGCAAATAGAGGATTTGCTTCAGCTTATGCTCCTAAATGACTGTCATGATTTTGCCATGAGAATTATATTCTTGATATAACTTTAGGTTCTATAACGATTTCATATTTTCTATAACCTTTTTCTCACCGAAAATAACAGACAATACAGCTGTGATCAGAAGAATGGCAGCCAGAATTATGTGAAAAGCAGTAAGCCCTATAGGAGTAAATNCGTAGGCAAGCAGACTGATGGTNATGATCAGGATCGCGATCACCNTGNCCAGGGCCATATCAAAAAAGCTGTTCAGGNTGCCTCGAAGGGCGCTGTATTCATCATCCCAGCTGTCGTGGGGATGTGTGGAGTCTAATACAAGTCCGGTGACGGTGGTCAGGACAATCACTGCCAGAGAGATCAGGCTGTAATAAAGAAGATACAGCGGATGGATCTGTAGGACAACTCTCAAGATGATGATGCAGAACAATATGGCAGGAAAGGTAATAAATACGCTGACGGCAGCTTTGGCATAAAGCTGTGTCCGATATTGTACAGGGATATATTTGATCAGGNTTAAATGGGCACCTTCTCTGNTGAAAGCGGTGGATGCAAGAGAGTTCATGGCAGTTGCCAGAAAGGTTACAGCGACAATGCCTAAGGTTAGAAACAGCGCGGTCTTTTCGTTGCCGGATCGATAAAGCGCAATTAGGTGCGGTAGTGTTTCTTTATTCCGTCCGATATAGAGGAAGATCAGTATGCCGATAGGCCATAAGAGGTTAATAAACAGGCAGTTGACGGAATATGCTTTCGTGCGCTTTAATACCAGAAATTCCTTCTGGAGACATGCGCGGAAATGGCTGCGTTTTACAATATAGCGGTCAATATCGAGAACTTTTCTTTTTGAAGAACCCAGAGCCGCTGCTGTGTAAAGTCCGGGCTGATAGAGAAATTTTCCAAGGAAAAGCAGCACGGTGACAGAAAGAAGGCTCGCAATGATATAGAGCAGCAGAGCGGGCAGGCTGTTATATTCTAAAGAATAGATAAGGATTGGAACGGCATAAAAGATTTTATTCAGTACGGTTACAAACAGGTTGGAATTATTCGCCAGAGAATTGACGTAATTTTCTACGGTGATACCACCCATATCCTGAAAAGAAAGCAGAAACAGCGCAACAAAGAGTAGCAGGATAATGGTTGACATATGATGGAAAATATTGATATTCTTGATTTTTCTAAGAACCGTCATGAGCAGCAGACTGATCACGGCACAGTATGCCATCGGCAGGAGCGGTATCAGGAAGGTGGCGGTCAGCCCTGTCAAAATACCGATCGGATGCCAGCCATAGGAGATAAAAAAGCCTATGAACATGCTAAGGAGCACCATAAATTCCATCATACTTTCCGCCCAGAAGGCATAAGCAAATTTTGCAGCTAAGATCTCGTGGCTTTTGAAGGGAAGCGGCACAAGATGCTCCCGGTCAGAGGAAAAGAATAAAATATTGAAGATGACAAGAAGGCCAAATACGACGGAGAATGCGGACATGATATGGATCTCTGCCAACAGTCCATTCAGGGGACTCCCGGCTGCGGTCAATGCTTCCGTCATAACATAGCTGATAAAACCTACGACAAGGCAGCAGGGGATCATAATGCAGCACAGCGCGATCATTCCCAGTGAAAGATAGGCGGTTCCCCGTTTTCCCTCTTTGGGCAGCTTCATTTCGGAATTTTTCATAAGAACACGAAATAGGGCGTATGAATTGCGCATATGTACTCACCGGACCTTTCAGTTTTATCTGTAAATCTGATACTTTGCAGAAGGATATCTGCCTGTTGGGTAACGATAGTGTATCAACTGTTTCATATAAAAATGTTAGTGGGATGGCTGCCGATCAATCATCTCAGGCATCGTTATCTTCCCGACCCTGATAGCCTGTCATATGCAGGAAGATCTGCTCCAGATCCATTTCGGGAAAACGTGCTTCCAGATCTTCCAGAGTTCCCTGATAAAGCTCTTTTCCATGATTGATCAAAAGGATCTTATCGCATAGCTTTTCCGCAACCTCAAGGACATGGGTGGAAAAGAGCACGCAGTTGCCTTGTGCGGCGTGTTCGCGCATCATCTGCTTCAGTTCGTATGCGGCAGACGGATCCAGACCAGTCATGGGTTCGTCCAGAATCCATGCGGGAGGATTGTGAATCAGTGCAGCAATAATCATAAGTTTCTGGCGCATTCCATGGGAATATTCCTTCATNCATGAGGTCAGGGAATCNGTAATGCCAAAACGTTCGGANNNTTCCANAATNCGTTCCNTTCTNTNGNCTTTGGGAACGCCGTAAATATCCGCTATGAAATTGATATATTCNATGCCGGTCANCTGCAGGAGAATATCGGGATTGTCCGCCACATAAGCAATCGAGGATTTTGCGGGGAAAGGGTCTTTTACGATATCATGACCATTAATGACGGCGGAGCCCTCCACTGGTTTTAAGATGCCGGTGAGCATCTTGATTACCGTGGTTTTACCTGCGCCATTGGGACCGACAAATCCGACAATCTCGCCTTTGCCTATGGAAAAAGACAGATTATCCACGGATTTAAAAGAACTGCCATATATCATAGTAAGATTTTTTGCCTGAATCATATTGTCAACCTCCTATGCTGCCTCAAATAAAACAGCAGCTCCTTATGTCATGCAATAATAATGCCCTTGATCATTGACTGACAATTCTGCAATATGTAACTGACTGCTGAATAATATAATTTATTGTCGCATATTTATTGAAAATTTGCAATTCTTTAATAATTTATTAAAAATATTTTTAGACAAAGCTATTTTTATGATGTCATTTAAAAATTATTTTTTGATAAGAAAAATATAATAAATTAAGACAAGAGAAAAAAATTAGTATATAATGAAACAAATAGTACGGAAGGGAGCAGTTCTTACGGTATGAAAAAATGGTTCGCATCGTGCAGATATCTTAAACCGGATAGTCTGGAGGAGGTGTTGGAAAATTATTCACGGGAGGGGTTTCATCTTACGACACTTGGAGAGATAAGCTTCTTTTATTATGATTTCATTCAGGCAGAACCCATAAAATACAGATATGTTGTAGATGTTTCCGCACTTCCGAAGGCGCAGTATATGCAGACGGGGATTGAACAGGGGTGGGAATACCTTGGAAGGACAGGCAACTGCCATGTCTGGAGAAAGGCATATGAGGAAAGAAGACCGGAAAGCTTCGCGGATAAGGCATGCCGCAGAAAGCATTGTACCCGGGTGGGGATTGCCGCGCTGGCTGCTATGCTGTTCTGCATCGGAAGCGCTGTTGCTTTAATTTATGGTGCGATACTGGAACACAAGTATGGGATTGACAGGTATTATATAAGCTATATTGTGGAAGCGGTGCCGCTGGTGCCGCTGGCAGCCTATTTCGGATGGGCGGCGAATAAACTTTTGCGGTAGTGACTTTAGCTGGAGAATATGTTACAATATACGCGAACGAGGAAAACCGAAGGTTTTCCGAGTGGTGCACTGTGGATATGATACAATATACGCGGAGGTAAAATAAATGTTTGGTAATGTGTTGGCTGTGCTTGGGATCTTGGTCGGCGGCGCTCTGGTATATGCGATTGGCTATGTGATCTTCAAGATACGACGGATCTCGAAGGAGGTATTTGGAACGTCGGACATTGTAGAAGGTTTTAAGCGGCAGGAGGAAATATATGAAAATACCGCCAAGTCGGTCTCAGGCATGACAAGTGTTGAACTTCCTAAGATCATGAAAGATTTTCCTGAATTTAGCTGGCCGGAGTGGAAGAAGATCTGCGAGAACACATTGCGGGCTTATCTGGAAGCGATAGAGAACCAATCGCTTACATATTTAAAGAATGCCAGCGATGCAATCAAGCAGCAGGCGGATCTGATCATTGGAGAAGAGAAGAAGCTGGGGATCACCGAGTGTTTTGATCAGCTTTGTTTTCATCGGACGGAGATATTCCGTTATGAAAAAAAAGGCGGATTGTGTAAAATTAAGATACAGTCGTCGCTGCAATATAATTATAGCAAGAGCTCCGAAGCAAAAGGAAAGATAGTTGATAATAAAAAACAGCAGTGCCGGTATGATATGGAACTTGTTTTTGTACAGGATATGTCGCAGGTGGAGGGTGATATTGCATATGATTTTGTCGGGAACTGTCCGAACTGTGGCGCGCCGATGACAGCGATCGGCGGTAAAAGACGGTGTCAGTACTGCGGTACAGAGGTGAAGGAGGCATATAATACAAAGGTATGGATTCTCAACAGGATCGATAAAGCGAAATAAAGGAAAACAATATATCAAGGCGATATAATACAAAAAACAATATATAAAAACGAAACAAAATAATAAAACAAAGAACAATAACTCAAAGTGAAACAAAAACAAAAATGAATAATCAAAAATCAAGAAGGGAGAAGGTAACAAAATGGAACATTATTATCAGCCTGAGATCGAGTGCGCGTCGAGGGAGCAGATCATTGCGCTGCAGAACGAGCGTCTTGTGAAACAGGTCAGACACGTCTATGACAATGTGGAGTACTACAGAAAGAAAATGGAGGAGAAGGGTGTAACACCGGAGGATATCAAGTNNATTGAAGANTTACATAAGCTGCCTTTTCTTACCAAAGATGATTTAAGGGATGCGTATCCTTATGGGTTAGTCGCAGTACCGCTTTCCGACTGTGTACGTATCCAGTCCACCAGCGGCACGACAGGGCGGCGTGTGGTGGCATTTTATACACAGCATGACATTGATCTTTGGGATGAGTGCTGTGCCCGCGCGATTGTAGCAGTTGGAGGCACAAAGGAGGATGTCGTGCATGTCTGCTATGGTTATGGTCTATTTACCGGCGGCCCCGGATTAAACGGCGGTTCCCATAAGGTGGGTTCCCTGACGCTTCCCATGTCTTCCGGCAACACGGACCGCCAGATCCAGTTTATGACGGATCTTGGCTCCACAATCCTTTGCTGTACGCCTTCTTATGCCGCGTACCTCGGAGAGAGTATTAATGAGAGGGGACTGAAGGATCAGATCAAATTAAAGGCAGGAATCTTTGGCGCAGAGGCATGGACGGAAGAGATGCGCCGCGATATTGAATATTCTCAGGGGATTACGGCATACGATATCTATGGATTGACAGAGATATCAGGACCGGGCGTGTCATTTGAATGCAGCGAGCAGACCGGTATGCATATCAATGAAGATCATTTTATTGCGGAAATCATTGATCCCAATACGGGCGAAGTTCTGCCGGAGGGAGAGAAGGGAGAACTTGTATTTACCAGTATCACGAAGGAAGCTTTCCCGTTGCTGCGTTACCGTACCAGAGATATCTGCGTATTGACCAGAAAGAAATGTTCCTGCGGAAGGACCCACGTGAAGATGAGCAAGCCCATGGGGCGGAGCGACGATATGCTGATCGTGAAGGGTGTCAATGTATTCCCATCCCAGATCGAAACCGTGCTGTTAAACAAAGGTTATGCGGCAAACTATCAGATCATCGTGGATCGTGTCAACAACAGCGATACGCTGGAGGTGCAGGTAGAGATGACGCCGGAGATGTTTTCCGATTCCGTTACCGAAGTAGCGGCGAAGGAGAAAGAGCTTGTCAATGCTTTGAAGGCTATGCTGGGCATCTATGCAAAGGTGAAGCTTGTTGCGCCTAAGACGATCACCAGAAGCGAGGGCAAGGCTGTCCGCATCATTGATAACCGTCACTTGTATTAAGGAAACCGATGGAAAATGTTCTGTTAAATCATAAAAATCAGTTAAGGAGGAAATGCCATGACAGTAAAACAGATTTCTGTATTTTTAGAGAATAAGCCCGGTTGTCTTGCTGAGTTGATCGAGATCCTTTCTCAGAATAATATTGACATGCGCGCCATGTCTATTGCAGAGATGCAGGATTTTGGCATCTTACGGATCATTGTAAAGGACACCTATAATGCGGTGCGTATCATTAAGGATGCCGGATTTGTAACATCCGTCAATGAAGTACTTGCAGTAGCTATTCCCGATCAGCCGGGAGCATTGCTGCAGACGCTGACGGCATTGGGCGAGGCAAATATCAATCTGGATTATTCTTATGCTTTTACAACCGCCAAAAAGGATATGGCATATACGGTTTTACGTGTAACGGACAATGAGAAAGCGTCGAAGATCCTTGGTCAGAAGGGAATCCGGATGCTGGGACAGGAAGAAATGGAACAGTTATAAAATAAATAATATATTCAACAGTAAAAAATCAACACGACACAGATAAAGTGAAGTGTTGATTTTTTATTGAACCTGATGTAAAGCTTGGATAGGAGGTTATCACCCCATAAGCCCTCAAAACTAAAGCAGATCTTCTATCCTTCCATCATTTATTGTATATATTCTGAACCAATGGCACCACTCATGTTCTACTGCAATGCGGATAATCGATTGATCTGCATTCTCATATATATATAAAGGGTTCCCATTTGCTCAGTTAGATGATATCCATTTTTCTCCATGATATCATCATATATGTAATAATGATTTCCAATAAAGGTTGAGGCAGTTCCATCTTCATTTTCTGCTACGGTAAACCCTTTACTCAAAAGAAAATATACAGCTAAAGTTTGAGGCATCTCATTAGCGCCATAACCATATTCTTTTAAGTATTTATTGATTCCGACTATAGAAATTCCAACCCAAAGTGTTAATAATAATATTATTGTAACACTAGATAAAATTATTTTTTCTTTTCGGTTTCATATGATTCCTCATGCCGCCTTCGATGTCTCAACTACAGCGCCTGCTTGCCGCGCTCGCCTGTCCTGATCCTGATGGCGTCATCCACGTCATAGACAAATATCTTGCCGTCCCCATAATTGCCTGTTCTGATTCCTTTGGATATCTTCTCGATCAATGTACCGGCAATGGAGGCATCTACTACAGTCTCCACTTTGATCATGGGAAGTAGCCGGATCTGATTAACGGCAGAGTCAAATCCCTCATAATGCCCCTTCTGATTGCCATACCCTTCCATATGAAAGATATTCAGTCCGGTCACGCCAAATTCCTCTAAGATCATCCGAAGCTCATCCAGTTTTTCAGGTCTTGTTACTATTTCAAGTTTCTTCATCTTTTCATCCACGCCTTTCTATAATACTTGATTATAGCACACTTTTTTTATTTTTAAAGCCTATTTGCATTTTTTCAGCAATTTAGCAAAAATCCGACTAGGACAAATGCAGGATTGAATATACTTTTAACAAGATATGGTCCGCATAAAGGAATCCGCATATGAAAAAATATCTCCAAAAACTCCGGGACAGCTTTCTGACCGGGACACATATTGCCAAGACGCTTATTGTCATAGCACTCGGTATCGGCGCCATCGCCATATCCGTCATGTACTTATCCAACGAAGCTGTCACTGCCGACAGCTCCAATGTCGTCAATGGCAGGGCGCTCCCCATCTACTGCGTTGAAACCGAGTCTCCCAAGATCGCGCTCACCTTCGACGCTGCATGGGGAAATGATGACACCGCCAATATTCTTGCCATTTTGGAAAAACATAATATACAAGCTACCTTTTTTATGACCGGCGGCTGGGTAGAAAGCTACCCCGAAGACGTAAAGGCAATCTACGAAGCAGGTCATGACCTGGGTAACCATTCCGAAAGCCATCCTGACATGGCAACCCTTTCCACTGAAGAGATCCGTCAGCAGCTGATGGGACCGCATGAACGGGTTCGGGAACTAACCGGATACGAAATGATGCTGTTCCGCCCACCCTATGGTTCCTATGACAACGAGCTGATCGACACCGCTTCGGAGTGTGGTTATTACACGATACAATGGGATGTGGACAGCTTAGACTGGAAAGATTACGGCATAGATTCCATCATCTCCACCGTATGCAATCATAAGCATCTGGGCAACGGCTCCATTATCCTCTGCCACAATGGCGCCAAATATACCGCGCAGGCTCTGGATACCATGATCACCAAGCTGAAATCGCAGGGATACGAATTTGTAAAACTTTCTGATCTGATCTATACAGACAATTATTATATGGATCATGAAGGACGGCAGCATCTACAGCAGCAATAAGTTACAAAAAAGCTTTCGTAATTATTTGAACTGGTCTTGTTTTTTATAAAGGTTTGGTATATTAATTTTAATAACATCTGTTGAAGTATCTTTGCCATTATTATTAATGTCAACTTCTGGACTGAAAATCCTGTGAGCTTCACAGATGTTATTTTTATGTCACTTGTCCATAATGTAAGGTCTATAATGCAATGGCCTTTGTGGCGATTTTCTCGCGGAACATAACATCATGTTCCACAAACAGCATTGTCGGCTGATAATTCAAAAGCAATTTCTCGATCTGCATCCTTGAAAAAATATCTACATAGTTTAAAGGTTCATCCCATAGATAAAGGTGTGCAGGAGTAAGCATACTGGCGGCGATCAGTACCTTTTT
>WFLX010049041.1_pt1 | contig 16252 bp, 15 predicted proteins | sample 4967041 | NCBI WGS metagenome assembly WFLX01 (sample SAMN12857096, study PRJNA449069) | gut metagenome | isolation source: stool from male and female vole | host: Microtus ochrogaster | place: USA:Florida | collected 2017 | reverse complement strand
GTCGGTCCTCCGGGAACCGGTAAGACCCTTCTTGCCAAAGCTGTGGCAGGAGAAGCAAACGTTCCGTTCTTATCCATGTCCGGATCAGACTTTGTGGAGATGTTTGTCGGTGTTGGCGCAGCGCGTGTTAGAGATCTTTTTAAGCAAGCTAAAGATAAAGCACCGTGTATTGTGTTTATCGATGAGATTGATGCAGTAGGTCGTGCAAGAGGAAAGAATCCTAATATGGGTTCAAATGACGAACGAGAGAATACGCTCAACCAAATGCTTACAGAAATGGATGGCTTTGGTAGTAATAACGGGGTGATTATTCTTGCTGCCACCAACCGAGCAGACATGCTTGATAAGGCATTATTACGTCCGGGACGATTTGATCGTCAGATATATGTTGACTTACCTGAATTAACAGATAGAATTGAAATTTTCAATGTGCATTTGCGCAATTTGAAAGTTAACAGCAAACTTGATGTAGAGCAATTGGCTCGCCAGACACAAGGTTTTTCGGGTGCAGATATCGCCAATGTATGTAATGAAGCAGCATTGATAGCTGCCCGAAATAATAAGGAATCGGTAGAATATAGCGATTTTATGGCTGCTATTGACAGAATTGTGGGGGGTCTTGAAAAGCGTTCACGAGTTATTACAAATGATGAAAAACGCTCCATTGCCACTCACGAAGCCGGACACGCAACTATAAGTTGGTTGACTAAATATGGTAATCCATTAGTAAAAGTAACAATCGTGCCTCGAGGACGTGCTCTCGGTGCTGCTTGGTATGCTCCGGAAGCAAGACAGATTATACCTACTCAGGCACTATTGGATACAATGTGCGGAATGTTAGGAGGACGTGCAGCCGAGGAAGTGTTCCTTGGAGAAATAGGGACCGGTGCAAGTGATGATTTGGAAAAATGCACAAAGATTGCACGCTCTCTTGTGATGGTATATGGCATGAGTGATAAATTGCCGAACATCAATTATAATGATTCCACCGGACAAGATTACGGTTTCCAAAAACCATATTCTGAGGAAACAGCCAAAATTATTGATGACGAAGTGAAGAGAATTATCTCTGAGCAATANGAACNAATNCTGATAANTATATATTANAANAATATGNCAAGNAGCATAATGCAATCAGANATTTANTAATTAAACATGAAGTAATATATCATGATGATGTAGAGAAAATTCTCGGTAAGAGAAAATGGAAGTCTCGCACGGATGAGATAATGGAACTCAATGCTGAAGATGAAAAGAAAAGATTAGAAAATAAGAATGAAGATTCTTCTGAAGGGAAGGATAATTCCAATGATACCAAGAAAGAGGAAAAGCCTGCGAAGAATAATAAGGATTTGATTGAGGAGATTTTATCGGATTGGAATATCAATAAGGGAGACAACAAATCCGAATCTGACAATGCAGATGAAGATGCAGGTACTCCTCCTGATTTCAATCACCCTGAATAATATTTAAAATATATNGTCTTANAAATATTAACCTCGGNAGTCAAACTGCCGAGGTTAATTTATTATGATNAATTCGGATTTTACNATATNTTTATTAGNTTGNNAGAGGTAAAAATCAANTTNTTTANATTNNAGTTAGAAGGGATATCGGGATTCGATAACACTCCAATCTATAATATCCCATAACTTGTGGAGATATTCAGCTCTTCTATTCTGATAATCCAGATAATATGCGTGTTCCCAAACGTCAAATACTAAAATTGGATTCATATTATTTGTCAATGGATTACCGGCATTCGACATTTTAATTATCTCCAATTTACCGTCTTTGTCGTTGGCAAGCCAAACCCAGCCGCTCCCAAACAAAGAAGCTCCGGCTTCTTCAAATTTCTTTTGAAAATCTTCGTATGAACCGAAATCTTTTTCAATTCGTTCCATCAAAGCTCCTCCCGGCATCTTCAAACCATTGGGTGAAAATTGAAAGAAATAGAAAATATGATTCCATGCCTGCGATGCATTGTTAAAGAGAGGACCATCGCTTTCAACAATGATTCGTTCAAGCGGCATGTCTTCATATTTTGTGCCTTCAATCAGTTTGTTGAGATTATCGATATAAGCTTTTTCATGTTTCCCGTAATGGAAATCAAGAGTGACCGGAGAAATAGCTCGTGAAATAGCATCCGGTGCATAGGGGAGTGGCGGTTGAGTGAATTTCATAGCGTTTATATTAGAATTTAAATTATTTCTTTACTATGAAACACGAAATTTTGCTCAGTTGTTCATACTCTCATTTTAATCTTAATCAAAAATTGCATCCCAATCTTTGAAAACCGNTTGATAACCCTTAGCGGCAATTGCATCTGTTACCTGTTCAGGAGTTCTTGAATCACATACTTCAAATTGCTCCAATTCTTCCGCAGGATGAGAGTAACCTCCGGGTTCGGTGCGACTTCCGGCGCTCATTGATGTAACACCTAAAGACAGCATATTGTCTCTGAAAGTAGGAGTTTCCCGAGTAGAATAAGATATATCAACGTCATGGTCGAATATTCTGAAAGCAAAAGTCAATTGTGCGAGTTGAGCGTCATTGATAATGCTTTTAGGTTTAAATCCACTTTCTGATGGCCTCATTCTGGGGAAATTCACTGAATAGCGAGTTCTCCAATACTTTTTCTGGAGATAACGCAAATGACGCGCTAACATTATTGCGTCTCCGCGCCAATCTTCTAACCCTAAAAGCGCCCCCAAGCCGATTTTATGTAATCCTGCCTCACCCATACGGTCAAAGCCATTCAATCTCCAGTCAAAGAAAGCTTTCATGCCGNGTGGGTGATATTTACCGTATGATTCTCTATGATAAGTTTCTTGGAAGCATACAACACCATTAAGTCCTGCGTGAGACAATCTCTCATATTCGGATGAACGCATAGGTTGCACTTCCAGAGTTATATTATGAAAATAAGGTCGGCAAACTTTAATCACTTGCTCCAGATAATCCACTCCGCATAAAGAAGGGTATTCGCCGGCAACAATCAGGATGTTTTCAAAGGGAGCCAAATTGCGGATAGCCTTACATTCCTCTTCGACTTGCTCAAGAGTCAAGATTGTGCGTTTAAACTGGTTATCATGATTGAATCCGCAATAAACACATTTGTTTGTGCATGCATTTCCCACATACATAGGCACGTAAAGCGAAATGATTTTCCCGAAGCGTTCAGAGGTGAAATGACGGCTAAGCGTTGCCATATGTTCCAAATACNGAGTGGCTGCCGGANAAATTAAAATTGCAAAATCCTCCGGACTTAAAGATTCGTTATTCAATCGGGCTTTTGCGAGAACTCTTTCCACATCCGGTGCAGTCGCGTTCNCTACCAATGNGATATCATTATCCCAATTNTATTGGTCGATTATATCAGCATAACCGCGACCGAAAATATGGTCGCGGTCAGGATCAGAAAATTTTTTCATCATTTCTCACATTCCTCTGCAATATTTTGTGATATTCTCATAGCGCAGAAGTTCGGTCCGCACATTGTGCAGAATTTATCATCTGCCTCCGGTGCGTTCCTTCTTGAATCAAGATAATATTTCTTGGCTTTTTCAGGGTCTAAAGAGAGGTTGAATTGATCTTTCCAGCGGAACTCATATCTTGCCTTCGAGAGTGCATTGTCTCTGATGTCGGCTCCCGGATGACCCTTTGCCAAGTCTGCGGCGTGTGCAGCAATTTTGTAAGTAATTACTCCTTCTCTAACGTCATTCAAATCTGGTAATGACAAATGCTCCTTTGGCGTAACGTAGCAAATCATTGCTGTGCCGAGTGATGAAATTATTGCAGCACCTATTGCTGAAGTAATATGGTCGTATGCAGGTGCAATATCCGTAGTCAACGGACCAAGAGTATAAAAAGGCGCTTCTTTACATGCTTCTATCTCTTTTTGCATGTTTTCAGGAATTTTATGCATTGGAACGTGTCCCGGACCCTCTATCAATACCTGCACATCGTGGTCCCACGCCTTTTGGCATAATTCCCCAAGAACTTCAAGTTCGAGGAATTGAGCCCGGTCGTTGGCATCGTGAGTTGAACCCGGACGCATGCCGTCACCGAGTGATATTGCCACATCATATTTATTCAGAATTTCACAAATTTCATCGAAGTGTGTGTAGAGGAAACTTTCCTGATTATGAAGGACTGTCCATTGAGTCATGATAGAACCTCCGCNAGATACACATCCGGTCNATCTATCTTTCACAAGATCANCGTGTTCGCGNAGNACGCCGNCATGAATGGTGAAATAGTCAACACCTTGTTCGCATTGTTCAATGAGGGTATCCTTATAAATTTCCCATGTTAATTTCTTTACGTCGCCATCAACTTTTTCAAGTGCCTGATAAATTGGAACAGTTCCCATCGGCACGGGGCAATTGCGTATAATCCATTCCCGGGTCTCGTGAATATTATCTCCGGTTGAGAGGTCCATAAGAGTGTCACCTCCCCAATAGCAACTCCACACGGCTTTGGCTACTTCCTCCTCTATGCCGGAAGAGAGAGCNGAGTTTCCTANGTTTGTGTTTAATTTCACACTGAATGCCCTGCCTATAATCATTGGTTCGGCTTCCGGGTGATTAATATTAGATGCTATCACTGCACGCCCGGCTGCAATCTCTTGTCTGACAAATTCAGGTGTGATGTGGGTTTTGATACCTCTTTCTTCATTGTCGAGATTTTCACGGATAGCTACATATTCCATTTCCGGAGTAATTATACCTTTTCTGGCATAGTGCATTTGTGTTACTCTTTTGCCCGGTTTTGCTTTTCTTGGTTTATGGCTGACGGGGAACCTGATTGCATCAAGCGATTTATCGTCTCTACGTTTTTTGCCATATTCGCTTGATATATCCTCTTGTTCTTCTGTGTCGTTTCGGTCAATTACCCAGCTCATTCTGTCGCGTGGTAGCCCTTTATTTATATCCACCTTATAATCCGGATCGGTATAAAGTCCGCTGGTGTCATATATTGTTATATCGTCATTAGGGTATTCCACCCTTTTCCCATTTTCAATTTTAACAGTCGGAAATTGATGCACCTTCCTCATTCCTACTTTTATGGGGAATAACACTCCTTCTTTATAGTATTTTTCTNATTNAGGATAGNTTGANANATCAATATTTNCAATTTTCATGGTNNGAAAAGATAAATTTGAAATTAAATGTTTAAAAATGAAGTTAATGGAGATGTGGCTTGAGCGGTTACCGATGTTGAGCCTAAACCTGCGAGGAATGCTTCTCTTCCGGCTTCAACAGCTTTTTTGAAAGCTACCGCCATTTCTACCGGTTTATTCGCGACGGCTATGGCTGTATTCACCAGCACGGCATCTGCGCCCAATTCCAATGCCTCGGAAGCATGGGAAGGAGCTCCCAGCCCTGCGTCTACGATAACCGGGATATTACTTTGTTCTATAATGATTTTTAGAAAATCTTTGGTAAGTAAGCCTCTATTTGTACCAATCGGAGCGCCTAAAGGCATCACGGCTGCTGAGCCAACCTCTTCAAGTCTTTTGCAAAGCACCGAATCTGCCTGAATATACGGAAGCACAAAAAATCCCTCTGCTGCTAAAATTTCAGTGGCTTTAAGAGTTTCCACTGGATCCGGCATCAAATAGCGTGGGTCGGGATGAATTTCCAATTTAATAAATGGAGTTTTAAATATTTCTCGACTCATCCTTGCCGCTAAAACTGCTTCTTCCGCGTTTCTAACCCCTGACGTATTCGGTAATAATCTGACATGTTCCCGATTAATGTGTGTAAGCATGTCATCGGTGGCTTCATTCATCATGTTTACTCTCTTCATAGCCACGGTTATCATCTGAGAGCCGGAAGCTATTATAGCTTCTTGCATAATCTCTGACGAAGGAAATTTACCTGTTCCCATGAAAAGACGAGAGTTGAACTCTGCGTCACCAATTTTTAATATATCATTCATTAAAGTCTAACTTTTTCAAACTTTAAATAAAAAAATCTAGTCTAAATATTTATTAATCTTTCGTAGGAAGTAACTCACAGAATTTTCGTGTAGCTTCTGTCATATCATCAGCAAAAGCGATTGCACCTGATACAGCTATTCCGTCAACTCCTGCTTCAAGAAGTGGCTTAACATCTTCCAATTTTACGCCTCCCACTGCTACATGAGCGATGTTGATATCATTTTCAAGCATCTTTTGAGATAGAGCCCTGATACCATCCAATCCTAAAACCGGAGCAAGATTTTTTTTGGTTGACGTTTCAGCAAACGGTCCCATTCCGATGTAGTCGATATCAAGAGATTTTACTGCCTCGATGTCTTGAAAAGTATTTGCAGTGACACCTATCACTGCCAAGGGACCCAATTCCATACGTGCTTTTGATGCCGGCGTGTCTGTTTTGCCTAAATGTACCCCTGTAGCATTTGCATCCCTGCAAACCTCTACGTAATCATTTATGATAAGAAATGCTTCTTTTTCATCGGTTAAAGGCTTGATTTTCTTCGCCATCTCAAGTACTTCTTCCAGAGACGCATCTTTCATTCGCAATTGAATCCACCGACAACCACCTGCGAGAACCGCTTTCACTTGATCCTCAATTGAATGTCCACACTCTGTGTTGGTTATATATTGTAACATTTTAATATTATTTTAAATTCTTATTTATCTTACAAATATAACAAATAATTTTATGAATTGAAAAGCTATTTCCAAAAATATCCAAGCATTGCAGCTCCGCCAAATCCGGTGTTTTNCAGTATTTCAAATTTATACGGATTTACTCCGCCCAAAGCAATTATTTTAACCGGAATTCTTTGAAGAATCTCTTTTAAATCTTNTANTNGGAAATTNGCTTTATAATTCGGCTTTGAAATTGAATCGAAAATGGGGGAGAGGGTGAGATAATCATAAGGCGGATTATCTGATTCAGAAAATTGCTCAATTTCAACCAATGTGTGGCACGCACGGCTGATACGTAAATGCTTATTTTTAAATTTATGTGATAATTCCGGATTTCTGGAATTCAGGTGCAAACCACCTATTGCGAATCTTTCTGCCAAGTCATAATTATCATGAAGAGTAAGTCTATCATGCCAACATGTGGGAATTTCTCGGATGATATCTTCAATCTCTTCAGGTGAATTTTCAGGATGTCTAAGATGGACGTAGGATGCTCTGTCGGAGGATAAAATATCGGTTATCTTCCTTGCTTCATTTTCAATGATTTCAAATGGTGTTATGGCTATTTTTATAAACATTCCGAATTTTAAACCATTCAATCGGAAATTCCAAAAGAATGGATTTGAAAAAAGATTAAATGTCAACCGCCGAAAGCAGCAGTAATGACGATAATCTTATCCATAGGATTTAATTTTATCAAATCACTCTTATTAAGTTTTGCCAACACACCATTAATGGCTATGGCAGTAGATTGTTCTGAAATGTTTTTCCATTTCATCAAATCTTTTAAAGTGATAATGTTTTCAGGCAACTTAATAGTGTCACCATTAAGATTTATGCTAATCATGATTATCAGGGATTTATTATTGCTACGGGACCGAAATGAGGCTCATTGCTCTTTCTATCGCAAAAAATTATTTCCGAATTGAATTTTAAAAAAGTGTTTAATGTTTTCTCAGCTTTCCCGACTGCATCCACTATTTCATATCCCTTAGCCAAATTGCATGCTATGGCTGAAGAAAGATTGCACCCGGTGCCGTGTGTATTAATGGACTTAACAATATTATTATCGAAAATATAGGAATTAAATTTGGCTTCAAAGTTATCCAAAGATTTAATAATCAAAACATCCTGAACCTCTTTTGCATTCTCTCCTGAGTTATGACCTCCTTTTATAAGAATGGCTTTCAGATCGCAGGAGTTCAAGATATTTTCACCAAGTTTCATAATTTCATCAATAGTGAATTGCTTGTTAGCAGTTTCATTAACACTATGGCGGGAATTTAAAATGTCGGATATTGTCTGAGCTTCAGGAATATTTGGTGTCAGCAGGGTGATATTCTTGGAAATCTTTTTAAATAAATCCTTGTTATGCCAAAGGTTTTCATGCAGATTTTTACCTCCGAGAGTAGGAGCCATAATCGGGTCTGCAACAACATTATGTAAATTTTCTCTTCTTATGAAGTCAAATAAGATTCTAATATGTTCATCGGAGGGGAGCATACCAATTTTAACACTCTTCGGTTTTCCGGATTCTAAGGAACTTTCCAATTGAAGTCTGAATATTTCAAAACTTGCCGGCTCAATTGCTTTCATTCCGAAAGGGGATTGAGCTGTGATGCAACTGATTGTTGAAAGGGGATAGACATTCAAATAACGCGACATATTAAGGTCGGCTTGAAGTCCGGCTCCTCCACAAGAATCGGATCCCGCGACAATCAATATTTTAGGAGGACAAGTCATAATGTGGAATTAGTCTTTCTGCAGATGGTTTTTATGTTTTTCAGGAAGAGAGGATTCAATTTCTTCATAACATTGAGCCATCAATTTTTTTGTATTAAAACCATTCTCTCCCGGAAAGATAGGTCGGTGGATTGTGAGAATAATTTTCCCGGGGGTAACATTATAAGTAGTGCGGGGCATTCTCTCAAAAGCACCGTCAATGGTGATTGGAACGACAGGTAGTTTATATTCTGCAGCCNACATAAATGNTCCTCTTTNAAACGGTATCATTTTNCCATCGAANGTTCGNCTTCCTTCCGGAAAAATTACCAGTGACATTCCGTCCTGAAGGGTATGTTCGGATTCTTGGATAGTGTTGCGGATTCCGGAAATGGAGGTTTCATCCACCATTATATGTCCGGCTCGTCTGCATGCAAAACCTACGAGGAAAATCTTTTCCAGTTCTTTCTTCATTAACCATTTGAAATCATGGTTTAAATAACCGTAAATTGCCCAAATATCAAATGCACCCTGATGATTAGCAACGAAAACATAACTTGTCTTTTTATCTATGTTTTCTCTACCTCTAACCTCTACTTTGACACCCCACAATATACAAACGCATTTACTCCAGATGTGAGCGGGAAAGTATCCCCAAAAATGATTACCACAAATTGAGGTCATAATGATAGTCGACAGGGCGGCAAGAATTGTCAATATTAATAATATAGGAGCTGCAATCAGCCATTGATAGATTCTGAATAGATAAATCATGTNTAATGTTTTTATGCCTAATAAAGCAGATTTTGGGTTATAATTTTCAGGATTATTATTTGAAATCTGATGCCTCAGATGCAGAGGAAGAATGACTCGTGGTAGAAATACTTGTAACATCTCCCGGATTAATATGCACATCCAATTGAGGGAAAGGAAAGCTGAAACCGCGTTTTGGGAGTTCTGAGTAAAAGGTTTTATTCATTTCGAAAAATAAACCCCAATAATTGCTCGAATGTGTNCAGGCTCTTATAGTCAGATTTATGNTGCTGTCGCCCATTTCTGNGAGACCGACAAATGGAGAGCAATTATTTTTCNGGATTTCAAGTGGTTTGAAACNNATNTTCTCTTTTATTTCAGATTGAATGCGGAGNNTTNTATGTTTTTTTGATTCAAAAATTTTGCCAATCCACGTCTTAGGTTCTTTTATTGTATGTTTAGTATCTCCGAATTCTTCACCGGTTTCTTCGTCATTTTCCATGGAACGGTCATCTTGTGAATGATCATGAAGATTATTCTTGCGGCGTTTCTCAATATCATCTTCAATATATTTTTCAACAACTCTTGAATCATCCAATAAAATTTTTTGTATTTCAGCAGAGGCGGCTTCAAAATCAGTGCCGTATGAAAGAGAAACTGTCCAATCTACCCGTCGATATGATTCAGCGGAATAATTATTGATTGAACCAGTGGAAAGACCTCCATTAGGAACGATTATAGTCTTATTATCAGGAGTATTGATAATGGTATGGAAAATTTGAATAGCTTTTACAGTTCCTGAATAACCTTGGGCTTCTATAAAAACTCCTACTTTATATGGATTTAAGAGTAAAATCAAGACTCCTCCGGCAATGATATGAAGGGCTCCGCTGATTGCCATACCGATAGCAACACCGGCGGAAGCAAAAAGAGCAAGAAAAGAGCTGGTTTCAAGTCCTAAAATACCGATAACAGTTATCAATAAAATGAAATATAACACCATTTTGACAAGAGATAAAACAAAGGTTGTCAAAGAAGGATCAACCTTTCTATTAATCATCATGGTGTTAATCCATTGGTATAATTTCTTTATAATATATCTTCCGGCATAAAACACAAGAATGGCTATGAGAAGTCGGAATGCAAAATCTACAAATGAATTAGCTATTTTCGATAATGCATCATCCAACGATAAGCCCTTTAATGTTTCAAAGGCGGAATGTGTCGATTCCGGCGTATCGGGTAATTGGACTATAGGAAGATCGTTTGATTGAATCATGATGTTGATGGATAATTTTTAAATATTCGTAATCTGAAATTAAAATTCAGGAATGACGGTGTAGACATTCTTAAACCAGTCCAATTTCTTATAATATTCAGTTTCGTTATTCTTTAAATCTTCGAAATAATATATAGAAATACCGCTGAAATCTTCTTTATTAATCTCTTTATTAGACCATGTCTTGGCAGAACAATTTTTGTAGACCACAAGTTTATTCATTACTTCACGGAAGAGATTCTCATCCCAGATCTCTTCAAGTGATTTACCTGTCAAGTTCAGNAATTGCCCGAAATCNTAGAGNAGATTTACCGGCTTTCTTGAATAACACAACAACTTAAGAGGTGAGGGTCGGGTGCCCGTCATCGCTTCCTTCGACAAAAATGCAATATCATTAAGATAATCAGAATCGACAACTGCGAAAGTTGTGGAATAACCATTATCTATCAAATCCTCAGAAACTAAAGTAGTAGCTTTAATCAGGCAATCTCTCAAATCTCCTTGTCCCGAAAGAGATGGTAAAAGCAGTTCATAGTTACTTCCAATGCTAGCCAGCTCCATAGCGCATCCAACGAAATAGTCTGCTTTACTCCGTAATTGATATAAACATTCTATTGAAGACATGTAGCAGCAATCAAACCAGATATAATCAAAAAAATCATCCGGAAGTGCGGCTTGAAGTTCCATTATATCGCAATAATCAGACTTTCCCTGATAGATATCCTGACCGAACCAATAGTTGGCTTGAGGCACTATATGGTCGGAATTGGAAGGCTGAAACCCCGTCGCATGACTCCAAAGAACTAACCCTCTTGTTTCCGCATCAGACAGTTTTTCGTAATCTTTAATAATCTCCGAAATTCTTTTGGGGTCGGTTGAATAAGTATCCCTTTCATATTCTTCTATGGTTTCAAAACTGACATTGCCGTTTTTGCTTTTCATCATTCTTCGCAATGAAGGATTCTCTGATTGTTGCACTGAATAAATGAAAACATCCGTTTCTGATAAATTCATATTCTTTCCTCCCTGGAGCATTTCCTTTACATCTGAATCCAGACTCGTAGAAAGGTTATTGGATGCCACGGCGTAAACCAATATAGAATTCCGGCATGTTTTCTTATCAAATGGATTATCTATAAAATCATTACTTCCGGTATTGTCTGTATCGGGAGAATCAGGGGTTGAATCAGAATCGGAGATGCAACTTGATAAATTAATCAAACCCACAAAACAGATGAGAATAATGAAAACCTTATTTATTTTATTTATATTGAGCATGTTGAAAATATGTGTTNAATTGGTGNNATGCTTTAAGGAGAATTTGCATAAAAACAATACAAAGTTAACATTTTAAATTTAAATAACTCTTTGATTTTGCATGTTAAAGAACTAATGTTGCTAAATAATTGTTAAAAATTATAAAATCTCATATATGAAGAAATCATTAATTTGGCTTTTGACCATTGTAATGTCAATCACATTTGGAGCATTGCTATATTTCCAGATAATGTATCTGGAGAATATCGTACGCATGCGTCAAGGTCAATTTTCTGAAAATGTTATGCGTTCGCTTCATGCAACAGCCGGAATGCTTGAAAGAATGGAAACGCTCAATTTTCTTGAAGAAGATGTGAATATGCTGGCTGGAGATGACGACATTATATCTGAATGGAATGCTACTCCGACGAATCGGCAAGTTCCTCAGCTCCAGTATCCGTCACCAACTGAAAATGTCACTGAGCGTTACCGCCGCTTGCGTGAAACTTTAACCAATCGCTATAAATATCAAAGAGGATTATTAAATGAAGTAATTTTAAATATTCTTCAGGAAGCTCCAAATAAATCCGTATTTGAGAGAGCTGATTCCACACAAGTGAGAACATATCTAAAATCTGAGTTGGAGGCAAATGGTGTCAAACTCCCGTTTGTGTTCAGCGTAGTTTCCACATCAGGGGAAAATCTGTATAAGACAACAGGGTTTGACGATGCGACTATTGATGATGCTTATTCAATTAATTTATTCCCGAATTCCGGTGGAGATTATAAACTGGTGGTGGAATTTCCTACGCGCGATTCATATATCTTTTCAACTGTAAGATTTGTAATTCCGGCACTCGCTTTTACAATTATATTATTGGTAATATTTTTATATACCATAATTTTAATTTTCCGCCAGAAGAAATTGTCGGAAATCAAGACCGATTTTATCAATAACATGACTCATGAATTCAAGACACCCATTTCTACTATTTCTTTGGCGGCTCAAATGCTTGAAGATGATTCAGTGAGAAAATCGCCAACGTCGCTTAAACATCTGGCAAATGTGATTAATGATGAATCTAAGCGCTTAAGATTCCAGGTGGAGAAGGTTCTTCAGATGTCGGTATATGACGATGCCGGCGGGAGTGCTTTGAAATTCAGTATTGTGAATGTAAATAATGTTATTGCAAACATTGTTAATACCCAAAAATTGAAAGCTGAAAAAGATGGAGGTGAGATTGAAGTTCACCTCGATGCAATCGATTCTGATGTTAATTTGGATGAGATGCATTTCACGAATGTAATCTTCAATTTATTAGACAATGCTCTGAAATATATGAANGATGACACTCCTCCTCACTTAGTGGTCAGCACCAAAGATATCGCAGACAATCAATTGGAGATTCGCATACGCGACAACGGGATAGGGATTAAGAAAGATAATTTAAAAAAGATATTTGAAAAGTTTTACCGTGTGCCCACCGGAAACCGCCATGATGTAAAAGGGTTCGGACTCGGATTGGCATACGTCAAGAAGATGGTGAATATTTTCTCCGGTTCCATTAGAGCTGAAAGTGAATATGATAAATGGAGTGAATTTATTATTACTCTACCNCTTGCCACTGAAGAATCACAAGATTTTTAAATAATAAATTCACATTTTTTAGTATTATATAAACTTAACANATGTTTAAATGTTTAAATAATATAGAGATAAATAATTGATAGAAAAATAAGAANAATTGTGAAAAAATANTNTGCGTTAGAAAAATAAAATAATACTGCTATGGATAAAAAATTTAAAATACTCCTCTGTGAAGATGATGAAAATCTTGGAATGTTGCTCAGAGAATTTTTACAGGCAAAAGGATATTATGCTGATTTATGCAATGACGGAGAAAAGGGTTACAAAGCATTTGTAAAAAATCAGTATGATTTATGCGTACTTGATGTAATGATGCCTAAGAAAGACGGATTTACATTGGCATCTGAGATACGTAATATAAATTCCCAAGTTCCGATTATATTCCTCACTGCAAAGAATATAAAGGAGGATGTATTGGAAGGATTTAAGATTGGTGCTGATGATTATATCACCAAGCCATTCTCAATGGAGGAACTTGTGGTGAGAATCAACGCTGTTCTACGCCGGGTAAAAGNGAAATCCGATAAGCAAATCACTGTTTATAAATNAGGGAAATATACCTTTGATACACAGAAACAGGCACTTATCNTNNATGATAAGATGACTAAATTAACCACAAAAGAGACGGAATTGCTTACACTTCTTTGCGAAAATATGAATGATGTGCTTGAAAGGAATTATGCTCTCAAAGCTATTTGGGTTGATGATAATTACTTCAATGCACGAAGCATGGACGTTTATATCACAAAACTTCGCAAACTTTTGAAGGAAGACCCGGAACTTGAGATCATAAACATACACGGAAAAGGATATAAACTCGTTGCACCGGAATAATTAGTTTTACTCCATCTATAAATTTTGAATTCATAATCATCTTTCATATATAATTTAAATGTGTCGATCAATACTCGGNACATTTTTGTTTGNNCAAATNTNTAGNAAGAAAAAATCTTCATTTTCTCTTAGCGATNATATAAGAATTNTAATTACATTTGTAAATTAAATAATATTTGATNATACANNCCTTAAATCTTTGTTATAACATAAACATTACCATTATTTCTAAAATCTAAAACCTAACATCTGACAACCATGAACACAAAAATTAAACTATGTCCGAACAAAGTTGTGCAATATCTACAGAAAGACCCACAGGATATTAAAAAAGAGGACATTATACGCTTTGTTGAGGAGAATGAAATCAGAATGATTAATTTCATGTATCCGGCAGATGATAATCGTCTGAAGACTCTTAATTTTGTAATCAATAACGAAGAATATCTTGATTCCATTCTTACTTACGGCGAGCGTGTTGACGGGTCCTCTCTATTCCCATTTATCGAAGCCGGCAATAGTGACTTATATGTTATTCCACGCTATTCCACTGCTTTTGTTGACCCATTTGCCGAAATTCCGACCCTTACAATGTTGGCATCATTTTTTGATAAAGAGGGTATGCCATTACATTCTTCACCTGAATATACACTTAGAAAAGCTGTGGAATCATTTAGGGAAGTTACAGGAATGGATTTCTATGCAATGGGAGAATTGGAATATTATGTAATTTCAGATGATCCCGGACTGTTTCAAGCTTCTGACCAGAAGGGTTATCACGAATCGGCTCCTTATTCCAAATTCAGTGACTTTCGTGTTGAATGTATGAATATGATTGCTCAAGCCGGAGGGCAGATTAAATATGGTCATAACGAGGTTGGCAATTTTTCGCTTGATGATAAAATATATGAGCAGAATGAAATAGAATTTTTGCCTGTCCCTGCAATTCAGGCAGCCGATAATCTGATGATAGCCAAATGGATTATCCGATCATTGGCTTCCCGCAAGGGGTTGGATGTTACATTTGCACCGAAAATCACAGCCGGGAAAGCGGGTAGCGGACTCCATATTCACTTCAAAATTATGAAAGGGGAAGAGAATATGATGACTGACGCGTCGGGCAAATTAAGTGACATAGCCAAAAAGGCAATAGCCGGAATCTTAGACCACTCTGCAGCCATTACTGCTTTCGGCAACAAAGTGCCGACAAGCTATTTCCGTCTTGTCCCTCATCAGGAAGCGCCCACTTCAATATGTTGGGGAGATAGAAACCGTTCTGTACTGGTAAGGGTTCCATTGGGCTGGACTGGTAAAGTTGACATGTGCTCTCAGATTAATCCCGTGAATAATGATGAATTATCTAAAGTACCACAGAAGCAAACAGCAGAGTTGCGATCAGCCGATTGCAGTGCCGATGTATATCAGTTGATTGCCGGAATGATTGTTGCTGCGCGCACAGGATTTGAAATGGAAGACGCACTTAGGAGAGCGGATGATATGTATGTCAGTGTAAATATCCATAACGAAGAAAACAAAGAGAAGCTTGCAAGCCTTGAATCCCTACCTGATAGTTGTGTCGCTTCTGCTGACGCTCTTGATAAGAATAGAAAGGATTTTGAAAAATATGATGTTTTCTCTCCTGCTTTAATTGATGGAATAATATCTAAACTCAGAAAACACAAAGATTTGAATCTTCGCAAGAAATTGGAAGGAAATCCGAAAGAGATGCTTGAAATTNTCAGAANATTCTGGCATTGNGNANAAATTTTAACNATCTTATATGAATCGATATTCCCGGAATATACTTNCTATTGGAGAAGAGAGCCAAATAAGTCTCTCTCAAGGGTCTGTAATTATAATAGGTTGCGGGGCATTAGGTGGACAAATCGCGATGCTTCTTGCCGGAGCAGGTGTTGGGAAGATAGGATTAGCTGATTTTGACACCATTGATATTTCTAATCTCCAGCGTCAACTCTTTTTTGAAGAGAAAGATGCCGGAAAAAAGAAACTTGAAGTTTTAAAAACTAAAATGTCTTTATTAAATTCGGAAATAGAGATTGATGATTATCCCATGCTTATTACTGAAAATAACGCC
>WFLX010063860.1_pt1 | contig 16276 bp, 12 predicted proteins | sample 4967041 | NCBI WGS metagenome assembly WFLX01 (sample SAMN12857096, study PRJNA449069) | gut metagenome | isolation source: stool from male and female vole | host: Microtus ochrogaster | place: USA:Florida | collected 2017 | reverse complement strand
GATGATAGCACCGTCCATCTGAGCAGCACCGGTTACCATGTTCTTTNCATAGTCNGCGTGTCCNNGGCAGTCTACGTGAGCGTAGTGNCGGTTAGNTGTTTGATACTCAACGTGCGCAGTGTTGATTGTGATACCGCGCTCTTTCTCTTCAGGAGCGTTGTCGATAGAATCGAATGAACGAGCCTCTGAAAGGCCTTTTTCTGCGAGAACCTTTGTGATGGCCGCAGTAAGNGNAGTCTTACCGTGGTCGACGTGACCAATCGTACCGATGTTCACGTGGGGCTTGGTTCTTTCGAATTTTTCTTTAGCCATAACTTTGCTATTATTTTTATTTTAATTGTTTTTCCTTCGTATTGGAGGAGATTTGAGCCGATGGCGGGATTTGAACCCGCGACCTCTTCCTTACCAAGGAAGTGCTCTACCCCTGAGCTACATAGGCATTGTGGAGCGGAAGACGAGGTTCGAACTCGCGACCCATAGCTTGGAAGGCTATTGCTCTACCAACTGAGCTACTTCCGCATCTTGTGTGGGCGAAGATGGATTCGAACCACCGAAGGCATAAGCCAGCAGATTTACAGTCTGCCCCATTTGGCCACTCTGGTATTCGCCCTAATGACTTACATCATTTCTGAGCCTCTTGTCGGATTCGAACCAACGACCCCGAGATTACAAATCACGTGCTCTGGCCAACTGAGCTAAAGAGGCATTTTTGCACATTTCCACACCGCTTTATTACGGCTTCGCGGAAATTCGAGTGCAAAGATATACTTTTTTTTATTCTAAACCAAATTTTTTTGAGATTTTTTTCTCAATTTTTATTAGAAATGTAATTCACGCTTATTCTACAGTCACCGACTTGGCGAGATTTCGAGGCATATCCACATCCTTGCCCTTATTTATCGCTATATAATATGACAGCAGCTGAAGCGGGATACTGGTGATAATCGGTGTAAGGCATTCCGGCACTGACGGCACCTCCAATACATGATCTGCTATCGTGCTGATGACCGTATCGCCTTCATTCACTATGGCTATGACACTGCCACCTCGTGCCTTCACCTGCTGCACATTGCTCAATATCTTTTCATACAGGTGGTCGTAAGGAGCTATGATGACTGACGGCATCTCTGCATCTATCAAGGCTATCGGACCATGCTTCATCTCGGCTGCCGGATATCCTTCTGCATGAATATAGNTGATCTCTNTAANTTTGAGTGCTCCCTCAAGAGCCACAGGATAACTGTAGCCTCTGCCGAGATAAANGANATTGCGAGCGTATGTNTATATCAAGGATAAATGCTTGATNTTATCANCCAGCTCGAGACATTTCTTGACGAGCTCCGGGATTTCAAGGATATATCTGCCGAGCTCCTCTATCTTGCCTTCGGTCATTGTGCCGCGTAATTGAGCTACACAAAGAGCCAGGAGAGTGAGCACCATCACCTGGCCGGTAAAGGCCTTGGTGGATGCCACGCCTATCTCCGGACCTACATGAATGTATGTGCCGCTGTCAGTCTCGCGAGGTATGGACGAACCCACGACATTGCTGATACCGTATACAAATGCGCCCATCGAGCGTGCTATCTTTATGGCAGCAAGCGTGTCGGCCGTCTCACCACTCTGAGAGATGGCAATCACGATATCCTTATCCGTTAGCACCGGGTTGCTGTAGCGGAATTCGCTTGCATACTCCACCTCCACGGGTATGCGACACATATCCTGAAGCAGATATTTACCCAGCAATGCGGAATGCCATGACGTGCCACATGCCACTATCACAATACGCTCTGCATTGATAAATTTATCTTTGTTGTCGTGGATACCATTAAGGATGACTCTCTTTCCTCCCTCTACCACACGGCCTCGAATGCAGTCACGCAACGTGTCGGGCTGCTCGAAGATTTCTTTGAGCATAAAGTGGTCATATCCTCCCTTCTCCATCTGCGATATAGAGAGTTCAAGTTCGGCAACATCAATTTCCACTTCCTTATTTTCCAATGTGAGAAGCTTGAGGGGCTCACCGCGTCGGATGACTGCTATCTCACCATCTTTAACATACACCACCTCTTTGGTATATTCTATAAACGGCGTGGCGTCTGAGGCAAGGAAGAACTCATTGTCACCTATACCGATTACAAGCGGGCTACTGTTGCGGGCAGCTACTATTTCGTCGGGATGCCCCTTGTCTACCACTGCTATGGCGTATGCACCCTGCACTTGTCTTAAAGCCTCACGCACTGCGTCTACGAGAGAGCAGTCGTTGGTTACCTTTATATATTCGATAAGCTGCACGAGCACTTCTGTATCAGTTTCGGTATGAAACTGACATCCATTCTGTATAAGAGCGTCTTTAAGAAGCTTATAGTTTTCGATAGTACCGTTGTGCACCAGCACAAGATTACCATCCTCGCTGAAATGAGGATGCGCATTGGTGTCGGAAGGTTCGCCGTGGGTAGCCCAGCGAGTGTGAGCGATACCGACAGTGGCGGAAAGATCTTTATCTTTACAAAAGTTTTCCAAGACGCTCACCTTTCCCATAGNCTTATAAACGNTGAGATTTCCNTCCGGAGNNTTAAGANCTATACCGGCGCTGTCATAGCCACGATATTCAAGACGATGAAGACCCTTTATGAGAATTTCATATACGTTGCGATCACCAAGGTAACCTACTATACCACACATATTCTGTTCTTAAAATTAATTGACGGTAATGCTTCATGGTATTAAAAAGAAGCACCGTATGCTGTTATTAATATCTAAAACCCTGTATCTTAAATAGATATACAGTGCGCAGACATGCATCAAATATCGGTAGAGATATTCAANTTANAAAATTAATAATTTGTTGTGATACACCGAAAGAGTACGGGCGTGAAATGCAGGCTTTTTTCATGGTATTTGGTTAAGGTGTTGTTATCACGGCTTAATTCAAGGCTATAAATATTCTAAGATAAGATAGGAATGATTGATTGCTGTCAGGTGCAATTCATTATGAATGCCCTCTTCGGAAACCCCTCTCCGAAAGAAGGCGATTGAGTTTTTCGGCATTAGAGATGCCAATCGACCATTTCTTGACTTCTCAGTCTCCGGCCAAGCATCCAAGGTAGAGGTGTAAATTATTCTTCATATATCCTCACTTCACTTAAGTATGCCCGTCTCTTTTTACCCGGTGTCAGTATGTCATGGCAATTGAGATATCTCCATATCAGGCGACAACGCTTTATATGCGCTTCTCCCCTATTGCCGTCACAAAGATAATAAGGAGCCTTCACATGGCAAAATTTCACTACATTACAATACTTCCTGTCACACCTTTTATAGTTTTGGCAATTTGCAATTAAACCCAAAAAAAATAAGGAGATATCACCATATCAGCAATATCTCCATTGACAATTGTAATATTTTAAAGCTTAAACGGATATTTCTGTTTGTTCTTTATGCGCACTTAATATGTTGTCAAACATGTTTTTAAAGTTCGTACACAGTCTCGTCATCCACTGCTCCGGCTATTACTCCTGTATCTTGACCGGCTTCGGGAGTCTCAACTACCATACCTGCCACACCCGGATCTTCACTAATGGTAGCCCAATCGGGAGAGGTAAACCATTCATAGCCGGCATACTTGTTGATAAGGGCTACATTCTCGGCACCCACCTCGGCTTCTGTAGCTTTGCCTACGCAATTGGTAAACATTTCAAGATACTTGTTAGACTCACGCAATTTATCTATCTCTTCAGCGAGAGTTGCCGCTTCCGGAGTTTCGGAAGACATATTGTTGATCTTATTTTGAATAGGCTGCGCCTTTTCTGCGAAGTCGCCCATATACTTGATCATGACCGTATAATCAGCCTGATCCAACGACGCGCCGGACTCTATCTTTTTTGCTACAGCAGCAGCCTCTTCCTGATTGGAACATGCACTAATGCCCACGCCAATCAGCATGAGACACAACATCAATTTCAAAGTCTTCATAGTTTTCTATAATTTATTTGGGTTATATGTACAGTTTTCACTCTGTCTTATATCTCTATTACGCATTCGAAGTCATTTTTGTTCGAGTTGGCTCTCACAAAATTATATCCGACAGGTAGTCTATATGAAAGGTGATTAAGACCCCCCTTCCACAAAAAAATGTTAACACAGGGGTCTAAAACTCTGCACCAAGCTGTGATACTGCGGGCTCACGAAGCTTATAGAGCAACTCTCGCTTCAGTTCGGGATTATCCTCTATGACGTGAGACAGCTCCCAGTGATGTCCGGCCTCCTCCTTGAGTAAGGGGGAGGTGGCATCTACATCCGTAAGATTCCACGTCAACAACACAGTTTTGATTTTTAATGCTTTCAGTTTTCTGACAAGCATCTCATGGTCGGCATCACCGGTGATGAGCACTACGTAGTCAAACTTGCGGAATACCGCCAATTCGTATGCTTCAAGCGCAAACCACACGTCAATACCTTTTTCTATGACTTGCGTCTGTCCGTCACGCTCCACTTCACGCAAATGCTTGTAATGAAACACTACGTCATTCTCTATAAGCGTGTCTTCAAATTTTCTTTCGTTATACAGAAGATGCTTATCGTAGGCCTCCTTTACACGATACCTGCCGCGAAAATAATGCGCCTCCGTAATCTGACAGTCAGACGGGTCAATGCCCTCTTCATAGGCAAGACGCCCCGATATAAAATCAAACAATGACTTTACTTTTATTATACTGCTCTCTTCGGCCTTCAGCGCTCTGTTAACCTTGGCGTAATAGCCGCCGTCAATAAAGACTCCTATCGATAAATATCCTAACATTATTTCTTCTTATTTTGATTCTTTCACCCTATCCGAGGCGGATAATGAGTATTGACTTTAATACTCATAATACTCATAATACTCATAAATAAAAACCGCCCGGCAGGCGTATTGGTTCGCTGCCGGGCGGAACAATTACATCTTGAGATCAGGCGAGGCGTTTCAGGATTTCACACAGGAATTTCCAGAATTCTGCCACACTGGGAATGTTGGCTTTCTCGCTCGGGCTGTGAATATCCTTAAGCGTCGGGCCAAAGGATATCATGTCAAGACCGGGCATCTTCTCAAGGAAAAGACCGCATTCAAGTCCGGCATGGAGTGCCTCTACCCGAGGCTTATATCCGAAGAGGTCTTCGAAACTCTGTTCGGCTACTTTCAGCACTTTGGATTCCGGATTGGGTGCCCAGCCTACGTATGCATCCTCAAATTCTACAGTTGCGCCAATCATGCTGAAAAGAGCTTTCACTCTATCTGCAATCTCATCACGGCGACTATCCACCGAAGAACGCTGATGCACTGTCACCTCCACAATATCACCTTCTTTCATCTTGACTGAAGCCAGATTGTCTGATGTCTCAATCAGGCCTTCCACGGCGCGAGACATACCTTGCACACCGTTGGGGCATGCAAACAATGCTGCAATCAGATGAGAGGCTGTCTCAGTATCAATGATATATTCCGGAGCTGCCACCTCTGCTGCCTTGAAGGTAAATGAATTGCCTTCAGACAGAAGATATTCAGCATAAAGCATATCGCGAAATACCTCTACGTCATGCTCAAATTGCTCCTTGTTCTCTTTTGCAACGCCCACTATAGCATGACACTCTCTGGGGATGGCGTTAGCAAGATTTCCTCCGTCCATTGATGACAGACATACAGGATACTTCTGCTGCATCTCCCAAAGGCAGCGTGCCACAATCTGATTGGCATTTCCTCTACCCAGACCTATCTCCATACCGGAATGACCTCCGGTAAGATGATCTACGTGAAGATCATACCAGCAAAGTCCGGCGGGAGCAGCCTCTTTCTTGTAGGGTAGCTTACAGACTGTAATCTTGCCTCCGGCGCACCCTATCACTAACTGTCCGTGTTCCTCACTGTCAAGATTCAGCAGGATATCCCCTTCCACAAAACCGGGCTGCAGACCGTTGGCGCCGGTAAGACCTTGCTCTTCATTTACTGTAAAGAGTGCTGTAATCGGACCGTGCACTAACTTGTCGTCAATCATCACGGCCATANCCGCTGCGCAACCCATGCCGTTGTCAGCTCCGAGAGTCGTGCCGTCGGCCTTTACCCNATCGCCATCCACGATNGTGGTAATCGGATCATTGAGGAAGTCATGCTCCTTATCACCACGCTTCNCAGCCACCATGTCCTGATGTCCTTGGAGGATAATGCCGGGGGCATTCTCATGACCGGGAGTGGCCGGCTTGGTCATACGTACATTACCTACCTCATCCACCGCGACGGGGATGTTATGTCTGTTTGCCCAGTCTACGAGAAAGGCATTCATNTTCTCCATGTGAAACGTGGGACGAGNCACCTTTGTAATTTCATCANAGNATTGCCATATGAGTTTTGGCTCTAAATCTNTAATTTTCATTTAGTTTTGTGTAGAATTTAATTCGGAATTATTAACGCTAAGCGACTTGCCTTTGACAGAAGCATCGCCTGATTTAGTTGTAACTGACGGCTCCTGGGCCTTGAATTTCTTGTATGCAGCGGCCATCTTCGTATGATAACCGCGGCGCGCATACGACGGACCATTATATTTGCGTGCAAATCCGGCCCAATTCTTGGCTTTAAGATCGGCAAGCATACCTGACTTGGTGATGAATGTCGCAAATAGTTCCAACTGTTCAAGTTCGGAGTATGCCATTCTTTTCACCATCTCGTCGACACTCTCACATCCGCAGAGTTTGTAATTAAAGCCGCCGATCTGAAACATTCCCCAGAATGTACCCATATTTGCACCCTGGGCATTATTGCGTCGGGCATTGATAAGCTGAGTCCATTCCTGAAGTGCGTAACCTTTTAATCCGGCGGGAACTTTTTCGCCTTTGGCACCGGCTTTATTTGCGGCGCGAGAAGCGAAGCGATTGTACATCGTGCGATCAAAGTTGATAATGGGAATACCCGGAGCCCAGAAACCTTCCATCTTCGGTCCGGCCTCAATAGACACCACGGCCTTGATGGCTGCTATCTCCACACCAAGTTCTTCGGCCACTATACGGAAGTCTGTATCGGTCAGTGTTTTATATCTCGTAGCCTCATCCTCTGCCGGAATGGAATCCACTACAGCCTTAGGCTCGCCATTCAAAGAGGCATTCCCTTCGGGAAGAGGCGCGGGCTTGGCGCAACCGGGCATTGCGCTGCATAGCAATGCAATGCCCAGGGCCAAAGATATCATCAACCGACTCATGACTTGGCTACCATTTCGAGAACACGACAAAGGTGATCCCAGAATTTAGCCACAGTCGGTNTTNAGAGTTGTTCATCAGGTGAATGCACCCCGGTCNTTGTCGGACCGAAGCTTACCATATCNAAGTTAGGANATTTATCGAGGAAGAGGCCACACTCGAGACCTGCGTGAATTGCCTTGATAGCCGGCTTCACACCAAAGAGGTCTTCGTAGGCTTGTGCAGATATCTTCATGATTTCAGAGTCCATATTGGGAGCCCATCCCGGATAACCGTCAGAATGACTCACCTCAGCACCTGCCAGCTGGAAATGGGCCTCCACCTGACCGGCGATATCAGCCTTGCGCGACTCTACTGAGCTACGCTGAGACGTGGTGACTTTCACTTTATCATCATCCATCATCTTGACAGCGGCAAGATTCGTGGAGGTCTCTACCAGTCCCTCCAAGTCGCGAGACATGGAATAGACTCCATGAGGCGCACTGTAGAGAGCACGGACAAGGCGCAATGAAGTGTCACCGTCCATGCAATACTGAGGCTTCTCGACATTGGTAATCTCCAACTTCATAGACGGCTCAACACCCTTGAATTCATTGCGGATTTCCTCCGCATATTTATTAAGGTGTCTTACCACTTCACGTTCATGCTCGCTATTGATGCCGAAGATGGCGTGAGCTTCACGCGGGATAGCGTTACGGAGATTGCCACCGTCAAACTCAGATACCTCAATGGCCCATCTCTGAGAGCATTCCCAGATAAAACGCGCTATAACCTTATTGGCATTTGCACGTCCGGCATTTATGTCTGAGCCGCTGTGACCTCCGAGCAAGCCGCTTACAGAGACACGGAAATATGTGAAATTATCAGGCGCAAGGCTCTTCTTGTAAGTAAATACGGCAGTAGTGTCAATACCACCAGCACATCCTACGAATATCTCGCCGTCGTCCTCAGAGTCGAGGTTAAGCAACATTGTACCCTTAAGTATGCCTTTATCAATATTTTGAGCACCCTCCAGACCTATTTCTTCATTAATAGTGAAAAGAGCCTCTACAGGACCGTGTTCGAGAGACTTGTCAATCATCACGGCCAGAGCTGCAGCCATACCTATACCGTTGTCGGCACCAAGAGTTGTGCCACGTGCCTTTACCCAATCACCGTCAACGTAAGTATCGATGGGATCCTTGGTGAAGTCATGCTGCACGTCTTTATTCTTCTCGCATACCATATCCATGTGCGACTGCAGGATAACAGTGGGAGCATTCTCATGACCCGGAGTAGCAGCCTTACGCATCACTACATTACCGCATTTATCAGTCTCTGCCTCTACGCCATGCTTCTTGGCAAAATCAAGAAGATAGGCTCGTATCTGCTCCTCGTGACATGACGGACGGGGCACTTTCGTAATCTCATCAAAACATTGCCAGATTAAAGCCGGCTTTAAATCTTTAACTTCCATGGTAATATTATTTGTTGATTATTATATACTTACTATCATGCCAGGGAACTATTGCAGACTCGCGCACACTCGCGGTCATCTCAAAAATTTCCTTTCATTTTTTCAAAGATAATCAAAATATTTTTAACTTACTATTTGATTTAAGTTTTTTTATGTAAATTTGCACACGAAATGCGTCAGGCNTTCAAGACGCATCAATGAATAGTAAACTCAAATATGAAGAAATCAATCTTTTCAGTATTGGTATGCGNCACTACTNTGGCTGTGNGCTTCTGCTCATGCAGCAATAATAATGCAGATAAAAAGGACGAAAGCAAACCCAAAGCAGCGGCCGCTCCTACCAAAGTGCTTCCCAACTACCGCTATGTAGACATTGACACTATCCTTGAGAAATACAATCTCTCAAAAGATTACAACGAGGATATGCTCCGAATGCAGAGCGAAATGGAAAATGAAGCAAAACGTCAGGAAAATCACATTAAGTCGTTTGCCAACTCCATGCAGTCTAAATATCAAAACAATCAATATACAGAGCAGACATTTAATGCCGACCAGACCAAGATGCAGCAGATGCAGGCCTCAGCACAATCTTCTTTGGAAAGAATGCAGACCAATAACGCAAAAGCCGCACTTGACGCGCAGAAGGTGATACAAGACTCTCTTAATAATTTCATTAAGGACTACAACGCCAAGCATCATTACGATGCCATCCTTTATAAAGCAGCCACGCTTTATATTGACCCGGCTCTTGACATCACAGACGAAGTGGTGGAAGGACTTAACGCCCGATATAATAAGGTGAAGAAATAATAATATACATATTTTGGTAAATCTGAGGGCGTGTTCGAGTAAGGCTTGGCATGCCCTCTTTTTATATTTAATGAACATATTTGACTGCTAACGCATTTGTACTTAAAGACCCGATTGTAATTAATATATGACCCAAAAGACACTTAAATAATGCTTGAAGACAATATTATACAGACAGAATCCAACGAACGCACCGTGCTTGTGGGCTTAATCAGCCGAGATCAGACTGANNCGNAAGTGGAGGAATACCTTGANGAGCTCGAATTTCTGGCNCATACGGCCNGTGCCGAGACTGTGGCCCGATTTNTGCAGAAACTTGATTACCCCAATCCGANNACATACGTCGGCACAGGAANACTGCAAGAGATTGCCAAGTATGTGGAAGATAACGACATTGGTCTCGTAATCTTCGATGATGACCTAAGCACGAAGCAGGTGGCGAATATCGAACGAGAACTGAAAGTTAAGATTCTTGACCGCACTTCGCTCATACTTGACATATTCGCAAAGCGCGCCCAGACAGCCACTGCGCGCACGCAGGTGGAACTGGCACAATATCAATATCTGCTGCCGAGATTGACGCGAATGTGGACTCACCTTGAGCGCCAACGTGGTGGCATAGGCATGCGTGGACCGGGTGAGACCCAGATAGAGACCGACCGTCGAATAATTCTTGATAAGATATCAAGACTCAAGACAGAACTTAAGGATATCGACAAGCAGAAAAGCATTCAGAGGAAAAATCGTGGCAAACTCACCCGCGTCGCTCTCGTAGGCTATACTAACGTGGGCAAGTCGACTATCATGAATCTACTGAGCAAAAGCGATGTCTTTGCAGAAAACAAACTCTTTGCCACACTCGACACGACCGTCAGAAAGGTGACGATTGAAAATCTGCCATTCTTGCTGACAGACACTGTAGGATTTATCCGCAAACTACCCACTCATCTGGTCAACAGCTTCAAGTCTACGCTTGATGAGGTAAGGGAGGCTGACCTGCTGGTGCATGTCGTTGACATCTCTCATCCTCAATTTGAAGAACAGATAGAGGTGGTCAACAAGACACTACGTGAGATATGCGGCGATCAGCAGAAACCTATGATTTTGGTATTCAACAAAATCGACGCATATAAATATGTGCCTAAAGATCCTACAGACCTCGCTCCGGCCACTAAAGAGAATATCCCGCTCGATGAACTCGAAAAGACATGGATGGCTCGAATGGATAATAACTGTGTCTTCATCTCCGCAAAGGATCAAATCAACATTGGTGCACTAAAGGAGATGTTATATCGCAAAGCGAAAGAAATACACACACAACGTTTCCCCTACAACGATTTCCTATATGAGACTTATGATGACGAACAATACAATCTCCCCTCAGACTCCGGAGAGGAGAAATAACGCTCCCACATTCCCGGTGCATGACGCCGGAATGATTGCCATACTGGAGGCAAGGGGCTGCCATGCGGAAGACTGGTCAAAAGTACGCTTGGCCGCTGACTCCGACCTTTCTCTTATCTCGAATGTAGAGTTTGAGGGAGAGGTAACAGTAGGCCGTATCTCACGCGAGCTACGCCGTGATGCCTGCCTTCGCAATGTAAGTCTTAAAGACTGCCGTATCGGCGACTCGCCACGCATACGCAACGNATATGGCGGCANNAGNAANTTGNTTNTAGNCGNTGNGGTCACNANNGNGANCGTAGGTCGGNTGGANTGCGAGCCATACGCCGGGTGCGGAATAGGCATGGAGATCAACGTGCTTGACGAGACTGGCAACCGCCCCGTCATCGCATACGCAGGCCTTTCGGCTCAATCTGCCATATTGATGGCCCGCGCATCACGATCAGTGGCGGAGGAAATATACACCCAGACACATGACTTTATTCCTGCGCGACCGGAAGCTGCGTCTGTGGGCGACNGGGCNNGAATTGTGGATACCNGCGCTATTATNAATGTAGAAGTTGGCAGAGAATNNGTAATTGAAGGAGCCACACGTCTGGCCAACGGCACCATAATAAATAATGCACTTCCCGGCAAATCATTGGCATATATAGGACCCGGTGTAGACGCCGACGGATTTATCGTGGAAGATGGTGTCATAGATGCCGGAGCTTTGATACGCAATACATACGTGGGTCAAGGCGCTCGATTGGAAAAGTATTTTACCTCTCACGACTCACTTTTCTTTGCCAACTGCTCAATGGAGAATGGCGAAGCATGCGCACTCTTCGCCGGCCCTTACACTGTATCAATGCACAAAGGCACACTCCTGATAGGTTGCCAGACATCATTTATGAATGCCGGCTCATCCACCAATCAGAGCAACCACATGTATAAACTCGGGCCTGTGCATTGGGGCGTCCTGGAACGTGGGGTGAAGACATCCTCCAACAGCTACCTGATGCTCGGAGCCAACATAGGAGCCTTCTCTCTACTGATGGGAGATCATAAGACTCATCCCGACTCGCGGGAATTTCCTTTCTCATATCTCTTCGGCGATTCATCGGGAGCCACCGTAGTAGTCCCTGCCGTGATGCTTCGCTCATGCGGACTGATGCGCGATGAAAAGAAATGGCCTTCACGCGACAGACGTCGCCGGCGCGGACTTCNCCTTCGCGNCCGCGTGATTTACAGTGTGCTCAATCCATGCACCGNAGCCNCNATGCTCGATGCTATACCCACAATCCGAGAATTAATGCAGCGTCCGGCCGATGACGACCGTTATATCCGCTATAAGGGCATGAAGCTTTCAAGAGCCTCCCTGGAGCGTGCCATCAAATTGTATCGCCTCGGAGTGATGAAATATCTCGCGGTCAATCTTCTCCCCGCAGATGCTGCAGAGGATGACAAGTGGCATTTCCCCACAGCTCCTGACGATGAAGACTTAAGGGCTCAACAGGCAGCCCCGTGGATTGATCTGGCCGGACAACCTATGCCGCGCAGATATCTGGCCCGCGCCGTGGAGGCGACATCTGTGGAAGAGCGTGAAAAAATATTCAATGAAGCTATGGAAGATTACGACAGGCTTCAGAACGAATGGATAGCAGCTCGCTTCCCGGACGAGATGCGTCTGTCAGCTCAGGAGATAAGACGAGGGGCTGAAGAATTTGACGCGCTTGTAGACAACGACCGCGAGACCTACCGCGCTCATCTGTCGGCCGAACTATCGATGCTCGGACTCTGAAACCGGGATTTTTTACGAATTTTGGTCTGATAGTTTGCGAATTAAAAAATTCTTATTAATTTTGCACCGTCTTGCGTCATAACGGCGCAAGAATAGAGAATATTAACTTAATTATTAACTTTTTTAATGTCTGAATCAAAAATTCAAACCCCTATCGCAGATTTCGATTGGGAAGCTTACGAGAATGGCGCTGAAGCCGGCGCCAAGAGCCGTGAGGAGGTAATGCAAACGTATGATGAAACCCTTAAGACTGCCAAAGATAATGAGGTAGTGACCGGTATCGTCAAGTCAATCTCCAAGCGTGAAGTGCGTGTAGACATCGGCATGAAGTCTGACGCTATTATTCCAGATGGAGTAGAACGCGTTTCCCTTTCCAATCAGCAGGAATATTGACTGATTTCGAATAGTAGGCGTTCCCTACATATTCCTTATCTGGAGTCAAGAAGAAAGGAAATTTGATATTTCCCGGTTCACGGTAAGGTTTGTAGAGGTCGCTGTAGTAATACGACATGTCGTAGAGCGACCCGGTCCATTTGGTGTCGGTGTCTACATCGTTTCCCTTTCCATTTGTTAGCATCGACCCCGGAAGAACGATTTCGTCGTTATAGACCGGCGTGTCTCCATATCCGAACTGCCAGATGCCCGAAAGGTCTATTTTATTATTGGAAGCTCCAAATGCCACAGATGCATAAATTAGAGCAATACTTGGAATAATCTTTTTCACTGATCAATATTGAATTATAAATATTTAGTAGTCTGTCAAATTAAAGTCACCGTATAAACGATTCTTCTTAAATTTAGTTGAAGTCGTATCAGTCGGCCCTTCAATGCGTAGCAATGTGGAGAGCCTCCTCCGGAGGCGTCAACGCGCGTCTTTTAGTAACAATGAAATCCCAATGACTTCCTCTCCTGGTGTGGTGTCAGCCTCCTCAGGGAAGTAAACGGGCATATCCGGCTGGAGGGGAAGAATCCGAAGTTCCAATTTTTCGGCTTCGGCAGGCAGGCGCCAAAGGCCATAGAGCATCGGGCGTCCGTTGTAGAAATTATCAGCTATCAGTGTCCCATCGCAATATAGCCGCGCTACGTCGCCGCGATAATCAATCTTTAGCAATATGTTCTCACGGTGGTTGGAATCAGGCAGATTGCTTATGGTATATACAGCTGCATTTTCGAAATCTTCGTCCGATGGTTCTTCGGCAGCTTTGTTTACCCCTATTGTAATCTTTCTGGCGGCGCCAGCTTCAGCGGTTTTCCCGATTTTTGGCATTTTTGCTGGTAGGGTAGTAGCCTCTGTCTTTGGCAAGAAAAGGCGTGAAGCTTCTTCTGAAGTAAGCAGATAGATATTCTCTGCGATAGGTTTGTCTGGCCCAAGAGCCTTCACGTTTTTCATCACCTTCTTTCCGAGATCAATTTCCGTAGGAATGCCGGGAATCTGCTCAAGATATATCTTGCCGTCTCTGTTTGCTATCAGTTGCGCTGTGGCGTATCGTATGCCATCAATATTCACAGGGAAAATACATGTCGTCCCGCCGGGTATAGTTATTGGCTTGGAGGGAAACTTCACGCCGCAAAGATCAAACTGGATTCCTTTCTTTGCAGATAGGTTTTGCAGGCGTTCATAGTTGTTGATGAATACAAACCCACTGTTGCCGTCCGTGCGATATGAGTAGCGAAGGCTTGAGTCATCTCCTTTGGCTATATCCTGAGGAGCCGGAAANGANGCTTCCATNGGAGCGAGAGTCTTGCCATAGTCTTGCATGAAGAGATGCAGCTTGCGCAGCGTGTAGTAGTGTGGATAAGTCTGGCCGAACTCTCCAAGCGGAGCTTGGAAGTCATAGTTTTTCACCGGGAGGTCATTGTAGTTTGTAGCCGGAGTGCGTTGGGTTTCGTTGAGGTAAATATCGCTTTCCGGATTGGTTCCTCCGTGATACATGTAGTAGCCGAGCAGGTTGCTGCCGCTTCCGAGTTTNACTACGGCAAGGGAGTAAGCATCTTCNGGATAGATCCATGGGCGGCGGTGGTAAGCGCCCATCATTCCTCCTCCGAGTTCGCAAGTGAAGTAGGGGTATTGTTCATCTCCCTCTGTCAGTTTCTCCTTCTGGTCTTTGATCTGTTCGGAGGCTATNGCNGTGCTGCTTCTGAATGGTTTGAAGTTGAAGNCNTTGTAGTAGTTTCCGGCNGTCGGTTCGANTGANCGTNCCCAAAAACCGTCGGNATAGTCGCCGTAGAGCGGTANCATCTCGCCGTAAGGCANAGGAGTCTTCAGTTCGGGCCATCNGGTGNGNGTATAGAANGGAAGGTCNAAGCCTATNTTGTTGGCAATCTTTTTCAGCGACATCAGGTATGATCCGTGGCCTCTATACTCATTGTCAAACTGGCATGCCATCACCGGACCCCCATCTTTCCATTGTAGTCCATGCACTTGAGTGAATATCTGACGGTATAGTTTTGCTACGGCGTCGAGAAATGCCGGGTCTTCTGACCTGGATTTGATATTCTTCTCGAAAATCCAATCCGGAATGCCTCCGTTTCTGGCTTCCCCGTGACAGAATGGCCCCACGCGGAGCACCACCGGCATACCCTCTTCTTTGCATATTTCAAGGAATTTCCGGAGATTGCGTTGTCCGCTCCAATTGAATTGTCCTTCGTTTTGCTCAATATGATTCCAGAATACGTATGTCGCTATAAGAGTGACGCCCCCATCTTTCATCTTTTTGATGGAGGAGCGCCATTCATCCTCAGGAAGGCGGCTATAGTGTATCTCTCCCATCACAGGAGTAACTCTCTCCCCATCAATAATAAGGCTCTGCGCATCCCATTTGACGGCAGGAATCTGATCTTTTGAGAATTCAATGGCATTTGCTGGAAGTGCTCCTAAAAGCAGCCCCGTCCCTGCCAAAATTGAAATAAATTTAGATTTCATGATAATACAGGTTTCTCACTGCAAAGTTACAACCAAATTCCCAAATATCAAATTGAAATCTTCAGAAAAATGATGGTCTTTCAAGAGCTCCCTTAGTGTAGGATAGTAGATGGAGACATACTTTTACGGAATGACTGGAGAATAAGAAGGTATAATGTATTTTTCTCTTTCGCTTTGAGTGACAACTTTAAGTTGTATTCTATAATTGGGATTTATACTGTCTAATTGAGCCTGCAATTTCATTTCGAAACAAGCATTCTCGTATGCTTTGCTTCGCCAATCGTTGCTATCTAAAAGTCTATCTAAACTCACAGCAACATCTGATTTTCTGATCTCTTCATTAAAACTGAGTTGATTCTCAGACACCACCTTAGACCAAACTGAGTTTGGCCTATGAGTTATATCGGATAATTCATCCGCAGATTGATGCCCGAAATCATCAATCATTTTGTTAATTTCCGAAATCTCAAAAGCACTGAAATCATCTTTTAATTGAGATTGGATTATATCCTTATCTAAAATAGATTCTACAATTCTCTTATTGTCTGTAGCCTTATATGATTTGACAAACTCATTGAATGCTCCATTATTAATCTCATAGACGTCATGAGCTACTGACCATTCAATCCATGCATCGAAGTCACACCATGTCCACAGAACCCGCCTCACCATCACACAATCC
>WFLX011506864.1_pt1 | contig 16278 bp, 18 predicted proteins | sample 4967041 | NCBI WGS metagenome assembly WFLX01 (sample SAMN12857096, study PRJNA449069) | gut metagenome | isolation source: stool from male and female vole | host: Microtus ochrogaster | place: USA:Florida | collected 2017 | reverse complement strand
TATCGCTTCAACGTCAACGAGAAGTTCGCTATCACGCCCGGCGCCCAGTATTGGGATGCTCTCAACAGGGGTGGCCGCTTCGACGCGAGCGAAGAACAGTGGCGCGTTGGTCTCACGACCGACTACGACATCACGGAAGGCCTCGCTACGCGCTTTGCGATCAACTACACCGATGCAAGCGATGAGCCTGACTATGTCAGCGGCTTCCTCCGCCTGCAGCGGGATTTCTAATCTGACCTAGTCAGGTTCAAGAACGCCCGCAGCTCGAGAAATTGAGCTGCGGGCTGTTGCTGTTCCGCAACGCATATGCGCCGCCAAGGCGTTGAGTTGTTTGACTATAAGCACTGGTTTGATTGCCAGTGGTTTCTTGGCTCGTTCACGGAGAATGGGAAGGAAACGGCAAACGTTATGTCGGAAGCTGAAAAACAGGTGAACGACCTCGAATATCCGGGCATGGGCTTGGGATATGAGGTCAATTATTCCTTCGGCCGGCAAGGCCCTCTGGGGGTGGTGAAGGAGACCACGCTCGCCGAACTGCTTCAGCGCTATGCCGACATCCTGTGGGACGAGGGCAAGCACAAATACAATGTGAAGGCCTTCATCGGGGAACTTGACGAGATCTTGCTCGGCAAGCGCTTCTCCACCTTCTCGCAGGAAATGCTCGACGGCATCGTCGGTGCGCTACGCAAGCGCGGCAACAGCAACGCGACCATCAACCGGAAGATGGCGGCGCTGGGGAAGTTGCTGCGGAAAGCGTACAAGATGGGGGACATCCATAATCTGCCGGAATTCAAGCGCCAGAAAGAGAAAGCAGGACGCCTGCGCTTTCTGGAGGCCGACGAGGAAGAAGTACTGTTCCGGGAAATAGCGAGCCGCTCGGAGCTCTACCTGTATCTTTCCATATTTCTGGTGGATACCGGTGCGCGCCTGGGCGAGGCCATCGACCTCAAATGGAACGATATTCACGAGGGACGGGCGACGTTCTGGGTTACGAAATCAGGGCGTAGCCGCACGGTCCCCCTGACCTTGAGAGCGAAGGACGCGCTGAAGAAGGTCGCGGACAGGTCTCCGGGGCCGTTTTCGAGAATCGATCAGCAGAAGTTTCGCGCAATCTGGAATGCAGCAAAGGTCGATGCGGGGCTCGGCGACGAAGAGGACATTGTTCCCCATATTCTGCGGCATACCTGCGCCTCCCGCCTGGTGAGGGGCGGCATCGATCTCAGGCGCGTTCAGATGTGGCTTGGCCATCAGACGCTCGAGATGACGATGCGCTACGCTCATCTGGCCTCGCACGATCTGGACATGTGCGTGCCTGTTCTGGAACGTCACCTTAAGTAATCGGACAGCGCCGTCCGAATCCGCCCGTCTTTTGCATGGGCCTGAACTTCCGCCCGGCCATTCACCTGCGGCAAGCCGCTGCGAGCAAATCATTGGGATTCCAGAGCCATCCATGAAAACGGATGATGCTCCCGGCTCGAAGCGCGGTCCAAAAGGTAGGTTCAACGGTTTCGCAATGCCACAAACCGACTGCATCGGGCGGGGTCGTCAAGCAATACCTTAAAAAAGAGAAAGCCCGGCATTGAGCCGGGCTTTCCTTCCACTGACCGAGGTCAGGTCAGATTAGAAGTCACGCTGCAGGCGAAGGAAGCCGCTGACGTACTCGTCACCAGCATCCGGATCGGTGTAGTTGATCGTGAAGCGGGTAGCGAGACCTTCCGTGATGTCGTAGTCGGTCGTGATACCAACGCGCCACTGATCGTCGTTACCGAAGCTGGTGTTCGAATCTTGCAGGCTGCCCCAGTACTGAGCGGCCGGGGTGATTGCGAACTTGTCGGTAGCGTTGAAGCGGTACGAAGCAGCAACGGTCCACTCGGAGTCAGCCCAGTAGGCGTTCGGGTCGGATGCCCAGATGCCAGCGATCTGGAATGTGCCCGGGCCGAGGTCTGCGGAGAGCAATGCGCGGATCGCGCCTTCTTCCCATTCGGTGTCGTAGCTGCCGAGCAAGTCGAAAGCAACGCCGCCGAGCGAAGCGGAAACGATACCGGTAACGCCAACGCCGTTGGCCTTGGTGCTGGTGCCTTCGAGTTCGTCGACCGAGATACCGGCCTGGAACGTGCCACCGTCATAGATGTAGGCAATCGAGTTGAACTCGGTGACGTTGCCGAGCGAGTCGGTTTCGCCGTTCAGACCCTTATCCCACCAGCTGTAGAAGAAGCCGGCCTTGAAGCCGCCGAGCTGGATGTAGGCTTCATCGACGTCGATCAGGCTGTCGCCTTCGTCGGTGTCGTTGTCAGCGTTGAACTCAGCAGCGAAGAAGCCGGTGAGCGTGCCGTATTCGGTGTCGCTCTTCGCGTCAAACGCGATGTAAGCGCGGGAGAACATGTCCCAGTCCGACGTGGACTGACCACCGAAGTCTTCCTGGTTCCAGCGGTCGTCAGCTTCGTCACGGCCGAATTCGCCCTGAACGCGGATGAAGCCGCTGATCTTGAGGCAGGTTTCCGTGCCGGGGATGTAGAAGTAGCCAGTGCCGAAAGCGTCGCAAACGCGAACGTATTCCATGGGCTCCGGCTCGGCAGCGACGATCGCGTCGGCAGCCTGAGCGCCGGATACTGCTGCGAGAGCAGCAGCGGAGCCGAGAAGAAGGCTCTTGATGTTCATTTCTGACCTCCAGTCAAAAGTTTCAAACGGGTCTGGGTTTTTTTGCTGAAGGACAGCGTTCCCTGCCCCATCCCCAAAGTTCAAGAAGTCGGACGATCAACCGCCCTTGCTTCCGGAGTTGAAAATACAAAACCGGGTGGGGTGCGCAACGACCAACTTACCAGATCGACTCCTTTGCCCTGCCCTTCCCTGATCCCTGTTGCTGAAACGACACAAAATCGCCTCAGACGGCCCGAGAGAATTAACAAAGCATTAAGAAAATCCTTTATCGACGAGGGGTTAGCATGGGGCATTCCGCCACTATTTGTTTCGGAACGGGGCAGAAAATGGCCCGAAACCGGGTCAAAACCAGGCAAGCACCTTTCCCGAGTCGGGTGCGACGGGGAGACATCGAGCGGGCATTACTGGGTGGGCGCGTGATCGCCGAGGCGCTTCCCGGCCAATTCTTGGAGAATCAGCGCGCGCGGATTCGCAGCCTGCGAAGCTTATCCGGTCACGCGGCCGGGACGCGCTCAACTCTCCGAATCACCCGTCGATCAGTCCGCGGCGGATCAGGTCAGACAGGTTTTCAAGCTTCGGCCGTTTGCCGCCAGCCTTCGATATACGAGGTCGGACGTGAATCAGTGCAGCGCCTTCGAGATCATCTCGCCAACTCGGGCGGGACCACTTGTCGCCGCCAGGTAAAACACCGCCTGTAAAACGGCAGTGCCGCGCGAGCTGGTGCATCACGCCTTCATCCTCAAGACGGCCGTTATTATACCGTTCCAGATTCACCAGCGGCAGTTTTGACCGGAATGCTTGTCTTTGCGGCCGGTCCAGTTTCCAGAGCGAGCCGCACCAGTATGGATAGCGCCAATGCACCAAGCCTTTCATCTTCCGGACGAAGGCCCACTTAAGTCGCCGTTGCGAGGGACCGGAAACACCGATACCCAATTGTTCAAAGAGGCTTTCCTGCATTCCGCTGCGGATGAATACGTCCATGTCGAGCATTGCGACCACATCGTAGTCGTCAAAACATGGATCAAGCAGCGCCAACTTCTGCATAGGCGGCGTCAACTTCTCCGAAAAAACATTGCCGCTGAGAAACTGGTAGTCGGCACCCTCGCGTCGGGCAAGTTCTCGAATGCTCAACATTGAACGCTGTTCAACTTCACCGAGAGCGCCTGTATAATGCTGGAGTACAAGTCTCTTCATCTAGTTGATCGGGGTCCGTATAATGTTGATTCTTATTCTTTTCGAATTTTTGTCTAAATCTAAAATCTCTTATGTATAATTTCGATCAGTCCCAAGACGTATGAAGACGTTGGTCGTATCATATTGTTCTGACCTAGCGCGCCACCGAGCGCTACGGCGATAGATCAGCCCTGTGTGTTGATTGTTGCTTTCAGGGTCCAGATCAAGGACTCAAAAGAAGCTCTCTTGATCTCGATCTTGGTTCTTCTGCAAACTGCGGTCCGGTCGGCAGTCGCGATTTCCAGTCGGCAGTCGCGTTCCTCCCCGGGAGGAGCCGTGATTTGTTCTGGGGTGGGTGGCCGGCTGGATTTACGGCTTCTTGGCACCATCGCGCTTTCGATGGTGCCGCGCTGAATTGTGCCGTTTTTTGGCGGACGGATCCTGAGCCGCTGCTGTTTTCAGATGAAAGAACCTCTGCTGCAGATAAAGAGAGGATTTTCAGAATTTCGCCAAAAAGGCCTTGCATTCCAACATTTGTCGCCATAGTGAGACGGCAACGGAGAGGTGGCCGAGTGGTCGAAGGCGCTCCCCTGCTAAGGGAGTATACCGGGAACGGTATCGAGGGTTCGAATCCCTTCTTCTCCGCCATCAGCTCATTCGACGAATAGTGATCGACACCCACGCGGCCCTGAATTGTCGCGTCTTTTTGTAATTTTCGTTATCGAGCGGTTCTTACCGGCAGCGGCGAGAACCGTATTGAGCGCCAGCCGACTGCCTGCGGCGTCTCGGATCCCGGTCACCGGCAGCGCTGAGTGGATCCGGGCGAGAATTCTTTTTTCGTGCCGATTCCGATTCCCGTTCCAATGGGATAAATTCCGCCCGTTTTCCGAACGGAGTAAAATTTGCCAACATGTCCGAATTCTCGCGCCTCACGCCTCTCATCCAGTCTTTGCCGGCCACCGTCCCCTTCGTCGGCCCGGAAGCCCTCGAGCGTCAGCGTGGCCGCAAGATAACGGCGCGAATCGGTGCCAATGAGAGCGGATTCGGCCCGGCTCAATCCGTGTTGCACGCCATTCGGCAAGCGGCTGATGAGACCTGGAAATATTCCGATCCCGAGAATCACGACCTGAAGCAGGCGCTCGCCGACCATCTCGGCATCCCTTCCGAGAATATCGCCGTGGGCGAAGGCATAGACGGCCTTCTAGGCCAGATCGTACGACTCGTCGTGGAAGCGGGCATGCCGGTCATAACCTCTCTTGGGGGCTATCCGACGTTCAATTATCATGTCGCAGGCCACGGCGGGCGGCTCGTGTCGGTGCCCTATGCCGACGATCAGGAAGATCTCGAAGGACTGCTCGCTGCGGCGGAGCGCGAGAATGCTCCGCTTGTGTATCTGGCCAATCCCGACAATCCGATGGGAAGCTGGTGGCCGGCCGAGCGCGTGATCGCCTTTGCGAACGCCCTTCCGGAAACGACGCTCCTGGTGCTGGACGAAGCCTATTGCGAGACGGCCCCGCCGGACGCTCTCCCCTCGATCGAGAGCCTTATCGATAAGCCGAACGTCATTCGGACGCGTACCTTCTCCAAAGCTTACGGCCTGGCCGGAGCTCGTATCGGTTACACGCTGTCGACGCCCGGCACCGCCCAGGCTTTCGACAAGATACGCAACCATTTCGGGATGAGCCGTATCGGGGTGGCGGCAGCGATCGCCGCTTTGGCCGACCAGAATTACTTAAAGGAAGTCAAGCTCAGAATCGCGAATTCACGCGACCGGATCGGCCGGATCGCCGGCGAAAACGGGCTCCTCGCACTTCCCTCGGCCACGAATTTCGTAACTGTCGATTGTGGAAAAGATGCAGCCTATGCGCGGGGAATTGTCGATCGGCTGATGAGCGATCACGGGATCTTCATCCGGATGCCGGGGGTCGCGCCGCTTAACCGCTGCATTCGCATCAGCACCGCGCCCGATGCTGAAATGGATTGTCTGGCGGTCGCGCTTCCGCAGGTGATCAGGAAACTGGCTTCCGGTTGAGCCGGCGCCAGCCGCGCATCGGCTTTAGCTGCTGCATGTTTCCCTTCAAACGGACCCGCCCAAAGGAAAAGCCAGTGCAAATCAGTGCATTGTCATCCATTCGCGCGCTGCGCGCAGCGCAGCGGCCAGATCGGACTTGCTCATCGTCGCCGCAAGATCGGCACGCAAATCGGCAGCCCGGTCCGAGCCCCTGATGGCAGCGATGTTCAACCACTTGTGCGCTGCCACCAGATCGACGGGCCTGCCGCGGCCTGTCGCGTACGCGAGGCCCATCTCGCAAAGAACGTCGGGCCGGTTGCCGCCCCCGATCGCATCATCCGAAACGATCTCAATGTCAAAGCGTGCCATTTGCTTGTCCCTGTCTCTTCTTCGTTGGTCCACCGAAGCGGCCCGCCCAAGAGGGCGAGTCCGGCTTCAGCTGGTATTCTTGGCCCCTGTTTCTTCGAGCCTCTTGGCGGGCTTCCCGAGAAATCGCACCATCTTCTGCGGTGTCGCTTTCCGATTGGTCGGCGGCTTGTTTCGCGCCGCTCGTCTTATGGATCTGAATATGGCCGACGGCCTTGAACGGCCGCTTAAAATCCATGCTTAATTTGACGCAAACAAAGTGCAAACACTTGGTAAACTTGGGTTTTCGTTAAGCATCGAGATGCCTGTATCCGCGCGTATTCGCCTCAAAATTTACGAAAATTTCACGCGCGAATTTCAACCAATCGGTAACCACGGGAACAGCTGCCTTCTTCAAGGACGGCGCCTCCATACGTTGACCACACTCCATTGGCGGCAACTTCCTCTCCGATATTTACCTTTACGTACGCGTAATATACGCTTTGCCTCGAAGTGGTCCTTGCCCGCCGGATAGACATGGCGGCGCTGCAGGAGATCGGCTCAACACGGAACCAGCACAAGGCGGGACAGAAGGGCCTGCCGTTTACGGAGGAGATTGCATGATTCGTACATTGCTCGTCGCAGCCGCTTTTGGCCTTTCCGCAGCCGCCTCGGTCCAAGCCGCCGAACCGATTCTCGGCAGGTGGAAGACGGCGAGCGGCTCCACCGCGGAAATCGCGCCCTGCGGCGGAGCTTTCTGCGTCACCTTGAAAACGGGCAAGCACGCGGGCAAGCGTGTCGGCTCGCTCTCGGGGACCGGCGGCAGCTATAGCGGCGTGGTCACCGATCCCGAAAGTGATAAGACCTATAGCGGCACGGGCTCGGTCGACGGCAATCTGCTGAAGATGCGGGGTTGCGTACTCAAGGTGCTTTGCAAGTCGCAGACCTGGACACGCCTTTAGACCGCAATGATTTCAGGTCGCATCGACCTGAAATCGTGAAAGTGACTGAGTCGAGCCGATGGGAGCGCGATGCAGGCGGCGGCGCACGCCTCAGCGGGCGCGTTGTCCGAACAGGACCTTTTGTGCCTCTTGATCCTCGGCAAGGCTTTTCTGGCGAGCCCGTTCCTCCTTGCCGACTTCGATTGCCTTCTTCACCGCTGGACGCCCAAGCATGGCGTCGTACCAGCGCTTCAGATTAGGAAACTCGTTCAGGTCCTGTCCCTGGTTTTCATGCGGGATCGCCCAGCCGACTGCGGCCATGTCGGCGATCGAGTAATCGCCTGCGAGGAACGGCCGGTCGGCAAGTCTCTTGTTCATCACGCCGTAGAGGCGGTTCACTTCATTGGTATAGCGGTCTATGCCGTAGGCGATCCTTTCCGGGGCATATTGGCGGAAATGATGCGCTTGTCCGGCCATCGGGCCGAGCCCTCCCACCTGCCAGAACAGCCATTGCTCCACGTCGACACGGGCGCGCTCGTCAGTCGGATAGAACTTGCCGTATTTGCGGCCCAGATACTGCAGGATTGCACCTGATTCGAATACGGAGATGGGCTCGCCCCCCGGGCCGTCCGGGTCGACGATCGCCGGCATCCGGTTGTTGGGCGAGATCTTCAGGAAGTCTGGTTGGAACTGATCTCCCCGGCCGATATTGATGTATTTGACGACGTAGGGAACGCCGAGCTCCTCCAGCATTATGGTGATCTTCCAGCCGTTCGGCGTGGGCCAATAATAGAGCTCGATCGGAGCGGTCATCGCGTTCTCTCCTGGTTGTCGGAAAGCCTGACTTAGGAACACGGCCGCTCCACGGCAAGTCCGCCAACCCCATGGACATGTTTATGTGCATGCCTTTACTCAAAATCGCTAAGCAGTTCAGGCGACAGGCGTGGCGAAGATGAACGCCAGATGAATGAACGTCTCAGCAAGAGTTCAGTTTGGTTGTGCGAAAAAGCCAATCAATCGATTTGAACGTGTCTTGATTCAACGGACGGACCCATGGACATTCTTGCTCGCCGCCTCACAATCATCAGCCTTCTCATGGTCGTATTCGCGATGACGCTTGCCGCTGCAGTCGGCGCCGACACCCAACGACGCCGCCAGAACACCTATATCGGTTCGCTCACGGATTGCACCGCTCACACGGCGCAATACTGCCAAGCCAAACTCTGAAGGAAACCGTGGAATGGCCGCTCTCGTCTCCTCAGCCATTCTTTCCCTCAGGCTCCTCATTCTCGCGGGCCTGCTGATCGCACCAATCGGAGTCGTCGCCTACAGCAAGTCCGTAGGCTATGGGATCGGCAAGAACGGTGCCGGTTTCGTTCTCTTCGTCACCCTCCAGCGCCAGGCGATGAGCTGAAGCCTACACCCGCTTTCGGCTCTTGCATAACCAGTGAAAGTCCGGTCCTCTCGAATGAGAGAGGATCCTGCAACATGCCCGCATTCGCCATCTATTTTCTCGCAGCACTTGCCGAGATCGCCGGTTGCTTCACCTTCTGGGCCTGGTTGAGACTCGGCAAATCCGGCCTGTGGCTTCTTCCGGGGATGGCTTCGCTGGCAATTTTCGCCTGGCTGCTGACGATGGTGGATACGCCGGCGGCGGGCCGCGCCTATGCCGCCTATGGCGGCATCTACATCATCGCATCGCTCTGCTGGCTGTGGGTTGCCGAAGGCGCCCGGCCGGATCGCTGGGACATGACGGGCGCGGCCGTGGCACTTGCCGGGAGTGCAATCATCCTTGCCGGACCTCGCTGAAGCACCACCGTTCCAGAGAATTGCGCGGATGCGGGCGGAAAACCGCGTATACTTTCCTCATCCCGCTCCAGAACAAAAACACAGTTCTTGTCGTTTGCTTGTCGAAAGGTGCAGCATATAATGCGACATGAACAAACGAATCTCTTCGAACGCCGTCCTCTCCGTCGCCACCCCCGATGCCTTCGAGCCGCAGCTCTTCGATGATCCGGCGGGGGCCGTCGATTGTCTGGAAGCACTTTACGAACGCAATACCCGCTTCCTTTGCCAAGCCTTCGAGGGTCTCGGAAAAGCCGGCAGGCCACTCACCCGTTTCCGCGCCTGCTATCCGCAGGTCAGCATTGAAACCAGCAGCTTCGGACATGTCGATTCGCGGCTTTCCTTCGGCTATGTGAGCGCGCCCGGCGTCTACACGACAACCATTACGCGGCCCAAGCTGTTCCGGCACTATCTGAAGGAACAGCTCGGTCATCTGATGCGTAACCACGGCGTTGGCGTGACGGTGTCGGAATCCTCGACACCGATCCCGCTCCATTTCGCATTCGGCGAAGGAGCGCATGTCGAACCGTCGGCGGCCGAAGGCATCGACATTCCGCTGCGCGACCTTTTCGACGCACCGGATCTTACGACAACGGACGACGAGATCGCCAACGGCTCCTACGAGCCGGGACCGGGAGAACCGTCGCCGCTCGCGCCGTTCACGGCGCAACGCATCGACTACTCGCTCGCGCGCCTCAGCCACTATACCGCGACCAGCGCCAGGCACTTCCAGAACTTCGTGCTCTTCACGAATTATCAGTTCTATGTCGACGAGTTCTGCGCCTGGGCACGCCAGCAGATGGCCGAAGGCGGCAACGGCTATACCGCCTTCATCGAACCGGGCAATATCACCACTTCGGCCGGCGCTGATCGGCCGGATGCCGACTATTCTCTCGCCCGTCTGCCGCAGATGCCTGCCTACCATTTGAAGAAGAAGGGACATGGCGGCATCACTCTGGTCAATATCGGCGTCGGGCCCTCCAATGCCAAGACGATCACAGACCACATAGCCGTGTTGAGACCGCATGTCTGGCTGATGCTCGGCCATTGCGCGGGGCTTCGCAACAGCCAGCGACTCGGCGATTACGTGCTGGCGCATGCCTATATGCGCGAGGACCATGTGCTCGACGACGACCTGCCGGTGTGGATCCCCCTGCCCGCACTGGCCGAGGTGCAGGTTGCGCTTCAGGATGCCGTCGCCGAGGTGACGGGTTACAAGGGGTACGACCTGAAGCAGATCATGCGCACGGGCACGGTCGCTACGATCGACAACCGCAACTGGGAATTGCGCGACCAGCGTGGCCCGGTCAAGCGCCTCTCGCAGGCACGAGCCATTGCCCTCGATATGGAATCGGCCACGATAGCGGCCAACGGGTTCCGCTTCCGCGTCCCCTACGGGACATTGCTCTGCGTGTCCGACAAGCCGTTGCACGGCGAATTGAAGCTGCCCGGAATGGCAAGTGCCTTCTATCGAACCCAGGTAAGCCAGCATCTGAAGATCGGCATTCTGGCGCTGCAGAAACTGGCGGCAATGCCATCCGAGAAGCTGCATTCACGTAAGCTCAGAAGCTTTTACGAAACCTCGTTCCAGTAGAGCAATTCCAGGAAGTGGCGGCGATTCTCCGTCCTGGATTTCGGAGAAATCCGCGAATCCGAGAAACGCGGATTTGCTCTGTAGCCGGCATTTCGTGTCACCCTGTCACGCCTTCGGCCGCAGGAGGAGCGACAGCAGCGTGCCCGCCACCGCCGACACGATGACCAGCAGGTGGGCATTGATGCTGGCACGGCCGAGCATCTCCAGCGTCGCCTGGTTCGTCGCCGCTCCGAAGGAAACGGCGCCGGCGACGATCGCCGCCGCGTAGGTTCCTACGCCCGCAGGCGCGTGCACGGGAAGAACCGAAGACAATTCGCCGCCGAGCGCGCCGCCGAACGAGGCGGCGAGCGGCGCCACACCCATGATGGCAAGGACCCAGGCAAGAACGACCACCTTCACCGCCCAGTTCAGCATCGTCATCGCCCAGGCACGCAAGAACGCGTGAATGTCGGTCGGCAGTCCCGTCTCCACCTCGTCCAGGAGCGGACCGGCCCTTTCCGGCGCAAAACGGCGCATCACCTTGAGCGCTTGTTCCTTCAGAACAAAGAAGGCAAGGGGCGAGAGAACCACGAACAGCCATAAGAGCCAGCCGGCAGCGCCATGGCCGGTCACCAGGCCTACCGACGCAACGGTAAGCAAAGCGTGCAGGTCCAGAAGCCGCATGACGAGCAGCGCCGAGGTGCCGCGTACCAACGCCACGCCGAATTCGCTGCGCATGAGCAAGGGAAAGCTCGTTTCGCCGGCCCTGAACGGCAGCATTATATTGAGGAGATTGTGAACCTGAGTCACACGGAAGAGCGTTAGAAACCGTCCCCTCGTCTCGCCCGGGAAGTAGTCGTGGATGCGATAGCAGCGGATGAAATAGGTTGCGACGAGAAGCGCCAGCGCCGAGATTACCGGCCCAATTCCGATTTCGGCCCATTGCAGTAACAGAAACGGCCAGCCCCAGACCCATCCGACGAATATGCCATAAGTTGCGATTGCCGCCGCAGAGAACAGCGCCAGACGGTTGCGCGCAAGCCACGACTGCCGGCGGCGCTCCCCATTTGTATTCATCACTACTTTTTCCTGTATCCAGCAATGCGATTCGACATTGCTTATAATTTCATAAGTATGCAAGAAAGCCTCCGAGCACACCGGAATCTGGCCCTTGAATCACATCGAAGAACCCGCGAAGCCAATGACCGAGGTCCTGGAGGGCGTCGAGCTATCCATAGTGGTACCGGTGTTCAACGAGGAAGAGAGCGTCGGGCCGCTGGTCACGCGTATCAGGACCGCGATGGCCGGATTTCTCGAGCCGTGGGAGCTCATCCTCGTTGATGACGGCAGCACGGACCGAACCCTCCCGAATGCGCGCAAGGAGCTCTCGCACCAGGAGCTGCGGCTCAAGATCATCGAACTCCAGAAGAATTTCGGCCAGACCGCCGCTATGCAGGCGGGCATCGACGCTGCCGCCGGCCGCCTGATCGTTACGCTTGACGGCGATCTTCAGAACGATCCGGCGGACATTCCCCATATGGTCGCCGCGATCGAGGAGCGTGGGCTCGACCTCCTTGTCGGCTGGCGGCAAAACCGGCGCGACGCTCTGATCCTGCGCAAGATTCCCTCCTGGTGCGCCAATCTCCTGATCGGCAAGATCACCGGCGTGAAGTTGCACGATTACGGCTGCAGCCTCAAGATCTACCGGGGTTCCGTCATCAAGCAGGTGAAGCTGATGGGGGAAATGCACCGATTCATTCCGGCCTGGGTGGCGGGCGTCGTGCCGAGCAGCCGGATCGGCGAGATGCCGGTGACCCATCATGCGCGCCATTACGGCACCTCCAAATACGGGATCTCGCGCACATTCCGGGTCGTCCTCGATCTCCTCGCTGTCTTGTTCTTCATGCGCTACAAGGCGCGGCCCGGGCACTTTTTCGGCTCCATCGGGCTCGCCGCCGGCGGCCTAAGTGCGCTGATCCTGTTCTATCTTGCAATAGACAAGTTCATCCTCGGCAACGACATCGGAACCCGGCCGATGCTGATCGTCGGAGTGATGCTGTTTCTCTCCTCGATCCAGCTCATTACCACCGGCATTCTCTCGGAAATGATGGCGCGCGCCTATTTCCGTGACAATGAACCGACGAGCTACATCGTGCGCCAGACTTTCGTGCGGGAGCCCCCGCATGCTTGATGCGGTCGATCGACGGCCGGGGGCGGTCGTTCTGGCGGTGGCTGGTTATTTCCTGCTGTGCATCACCCTTCGGATATCCGTCTCGAGCTCTCTCGAGATCGACGAGGCGGAACAGGCCTTTCTGTCGCAATTCCTCGAACTCGGATACGGACCGCAGCCGCCCTTCTACAATTGGCTGCAATACGGCCTGGCGGAGCTTTTCGGAGCGTCCGTGGCGACGATGACCATTCTCAAGAATGGGCTCCTGTTGCTCTGTTGCCTGTTCTACGGCCTTGCGGCACGGCAGGTTCTGGCCGATCGGCGCCTGGCGGCCATTGCGATGCTCGGCGTCCTTGCGCTGCCTCCGGTTTTTCTGCTGGCGCAGCGCGACCTCTCGCACACGGTTGCCGCACTTTTCGCGGTATCGTTGTTTCTCTACGGCTTTCTGAGAACGATGAAACGGCCCAGCCTTTTCTGGTATCTCCTCACAGGCCTTGCGGTGGGCATCGGCCTAATGGCGAAGTATAACTTCGCTTTGGTGCCGGTCGCGGCAATCGTCGCTGTACTGCCGGAACGGGAGATGCGGCCGCGGATTCTCGACTGGCGCATTCTGCCGGCAATTGCGGTCGCAGCTCTCATCGTTTTACCCCATGCTTACTGGATGCTGCAGAACCTTGGTTTCGCCTCGGGTGGCACCTTGAACGAGATGAGGGAGCGGGAGGCGGAAGGACGCCTGCTTCAGGCCTTCTACGGTGCCTACTCGCTCGCCTCTGCGATCATCGGCGGCAGCCTGGTCCCGCTGCTCGTCTTTGGCCTCGCCTTCCGCGGCAAGCTCCGTGCCATCTGGAAGGCGGAAAGCCAATGGAGCCGAATCGTGGGGCGTATGCTTGCCCTTTGCTTGATTGCGGTCCTGCTCGTGGTGCTCGGCGTCGCCGCAACACATGTGCGCGAAAAATGGCTGGTTCTCTTCCTCGTTCTCATTCCGCTTTACCTCTGCCTGAAGATCGAAGCGGCGAATATCGACCTTAGTGACAGCCTCCGGCGCTTTTTCCTGCTGGTCTGCGTCATTGCGCTGGGCGCGCTCGTGCTGGTGTCGGCGCGCGCCGTCGTGCGACCGTGGTTCGGCGACTACTCGCGGCTGAATATACCCTACTCCGCGTTCGCCCAAGCGGTGGCGCAGGCGAAAGGCGGGCAGCCCGCACTTATCCTCGCCAATGACAAGCAGATTGCGGGAAATCTCCGAACGCAGTTCGGCGGGGCGCAGGTCACGATGCCAAGGCCCTCGAATGCGCTTCCGGTCGATATGTCGCGAAGGCCCCTTCTCGTGGTCTGGCATGATGACGTCCGACCGGAAGCACCCGTTCCCGAGCTGCTCCGGAACACTCTATCCGCCCTTGGCGCCCCGGCAGCGGCGCCAAGCCACCTTGACCTGCCCTATCTCTACGGCACCGGCCCGGATCGCTACAGTTTCAGCTATATCTGGATTGCGGAATAGCCGCGTGGGAAGCCGCTACACGGTATTCCCGGCGTCGCCATCCTGCCGGCCGACGAGCAGCTTCAATTCTCCAGGATGAACGCGCAACGCCACCTTACCGCTTTTGATCGGAACGAGTTCGCCGTCGATGACGCAATTGATCTTCCTATCCATTTTCGGGAAGTGCAGATCTACTGTCAGGGCACTCATCTCGCTGATCAGCGTGCTGCTTCTGAATTTTCCCCGAAGAATATCGAAGGAGAGCTTCGTCACGCCCGCGGGGCTTAGAGGCGGCGCCGTGTAGAAGCCGAGATGGCCGCTCGTCAGATCGTCCGCATACATCAGCGTGTCATGGCCGAAATGGTTGTTCGAGACGGAAATCGCCGAAACATGCCGGCGCTCCCGGTGCCCGTCCGCGTCGAACTCAATCTCGAAATCCGGTGGATTGAAAATCACACCGATAGCGGCGCGTGTGCTGGCGCTGATCTTTCCAAGTCGCGACGCGAATTGATAGGATTCGCGATAGCGCACCATGCGGGCGTGAAGACCCATGGAGAACTGATGCACGAACGCGCGACCGTCAGCGCTGCCGATGTCGGCGTCGATGACTCTTCCAGCCGCAAGCACTTCCGGAGCCTTCCAGATGTCGAGCGGAAGCTTCAGGGAACGCGCAACGAGATTCATAGTTCCCGCGGGGACGATGCCGAGCGGCATGCCTGTTTTCCAGGCGACTCCCGCCGCCGCCGAAATCGTGCCGTCACCGCCGCCGGCGACGATCGCGTCGAGATCATCCCTTCGGCAGGCAGTCTCCAGTGCATCTCGCATCTCGTCCGATCCGACGACTGCGATCTCAATCCGATGACCGGCAGCCTGAAAGTCCTCCTCGACCTTCCTGCTGAAGGCGTCCATGTCCGTCGTTCGAAAAGTCCCCCCATCTCGATTGAAGATGGCCTTGACTTTCAATGGCTGCTGCCTCCGTCATGCGAGTGCGTTCAGCTTCTCAGATAAGAGCGGCAGCGGGGGTTTCCAGAGCCGGGCGACGAAAAGTACCAGTAACTTTGCCATTCGCTCCGCTTCGTCAGGCCCGTTTGCGTTCCGGCCGTGATCGGGATTCGGCCGGCTTCAGCGTCATCCGGTCTCCGTCGCAGAGAACATTCTCGTCGCCCCAGGCTTTCAGGGCCATAATCACCGGTTTCAGGCTTTCTCCCCTTGCCGTCAAAGCGTAGTCGACACGCGGCGGAACGACCGGAAAGACCGTGCGCGACAGCAGCGCCGCCTCCTCCAGTTCACGCAACTGCCTGGTCAGCATACGTGGCGTCACGCTCGGCAGCCTTCTGCGCAGCTCGTTGAAGCGCAGGATGCCTTCGCTCATCAGGTGATAGAGAATGACGCCCTTCCATTTGCCGTCGATGAAGCTCAAGGCCGACTCCACTGGACAGCCCGGAAATGTGTTCGTCAGTTTCGCGCGGGGACGGGACATACGATATCCTTTTCGACACTATGGGCCAAATTTGTGCATTCTTGTGCTGTTTCAGCATATGCCCCATGTAGCTCCTGTTCAATTTCGAAGGGAGAATTCCATGCGTGCCGTCGCCTACAAGACACCGCAACCCATCGCCAACGAGGCCGCGCTGATCGACGTGGACCTATCCGTGCCGACGCCGGGCGAGCACGATCTCCTCGTGGAAGTCAAGGCGGTTTCGGTCAACCCGGTCGACACCAAAGTGCGCGCCAGCGTTCAGCCGGAACCGGGGCAACTCAAGGTTCTCGGCTGGGACGCTGCCGGCGTCGTCACGGCAGTCGGTCCGAAGGTTACGCTCTTCAAGCCTGGAGACGAAGTGTTCTACGCCGGCGCCATCGACCGGCCCGGGACAAATGCGGAGTTTCACCTCGTCGACGAACGTATCGTCGGATGGAAGCCGCAGTCGCTTGATTTCGCTGCCGCGAGCGCGTTGCCGCTTACCGCGATCACGGCATGGGAGACGCTTTTCGATCGTCTCAGGGTCGGTGATCCCGTGCCGGGTGCAGCGAAGACAGTGCTGATCATCGGCGGTGCCGGCGGGGCTGGCTTGGAATAGGTCCAGTCAC